>Ga0209170_1000288_pt1 | contig 23475 bp, 21 predicted proteins | sample KloWWTKNB14_bulk_FD_187178 | JGI IMG/M metagenome (GOLD analysis project Ga0209170, IMG submission 187178) | Active sludge microbial communities from Klosterneuburg, Austria, studying microevolution and ecology of nitrifiers - Klosterneuburg... | ecosystem: Engineered > WWTP > Aerobic digester >...
CGCGACGTGCCTTTGACGAGCACGGCAATCCGAATTCCCTGTTTGGCATTGTCCAGGGCTCGGTCTATCCCGATCTGCGCAAGCGCTCGGCGCATGGCCTGGTCGAAATCGGATTCGACGGTTATGCGATTGGCGGCCTCGCGGTGGGCGAACCGGAAGAAGAACGCAATGCGACGCTGGAGTCGATCGAGGCGCACCTGCCTGCCGACAAGCCGCGCTACCTGATGGGCGTGGGCCGGCCCGAGGACATCGTCGAAGCGGTGCGCCGTGGCGTCGACATGTTCGATTGCGTGATGCCGACGCGCAATGCGCGCAACGGCTTCCTGTTCACGCGGTACGGCACCCTGCGCATCCGCAACGCGAAGTTCGCCCGCGACACCCGCGTGATCGAGGAAGGTTGCGCCTGTTATACCTGCCGCTCCGGATTCAGTCGTGCCTACCTGCGCCATCTTGATCGCTGCGGTGAAATTCTCGCCAGCCAACTCGCCACGATCCACAATCTGCATCATTACCAGGAACTGATGCGCGGACTGCGTGCGGCGATCGAGGCGTCCCGGCTGGATGCATTCGTGGCCGGGTTCTACGCCGTGCGCGCGAGCGAAGGGGAGGCGATTTGAATATCCTGCCATCCGGCGCGCAGCAATGAAGATGCGGCAGCAGGATTTGTCCAATCGCGTCCGCACAGGCTTGCCTGGGCGCGAGGGTTCCAGCAAGGCAATTTTCCGATGATCAACAAGGATCAGCGAACGCAATGAAAACTGTACTGGTCACCGGCGGTGCCGGTTTCATCGGCGGCAATTTCATCCTCGACGTGCTCGCCCTGGGTGGTTACCGCATCGTCAACCTCGATGCGCTGACCTATGCCGGCAACCCCGACACGCTGGCCGAAGTCGCCAGACATCCGGACTATGCCTTCGAGCATGGCGATATCGGTGATCGCGCACTCGTGCAGGGCATCCTCACCACGCATCAGCCAGTGGCAATCGTCAACTTCGCCGCCGAATCGCACGTCGACCGCTCGATCGATGGCCCGGCCGAGTTCGTGCAGACCAATGTCGTTGGCACCTTGAACCTGCTCGAATGCGCGCTCGCCTATTGGCGCGGCTTGCCGCTCGAGCGCCAGGATGCGTTCCGTTTCCTGCACGTGTCGACCGATGAAGTGTACGGATCGCTTGGCCCGGTCGGAAGGTTCACCGAGGAATCGCCGTACCAGCCGAATTCGCCATATTCGGCATCCAAGGCGGCTTCCGATCATCTCGTGCGCGCCTTCCATCACACTTACGGCTTGCCGGTGCTGACGACAAACTGCTCGAACAATTACGGGCCATTCCAGTTTCCGGAAAAGCTGATTCCCCTCATCATCCAGAAAGCGCTTGTCGGCGAGGCCTTGCCGGTCTATGGCGACGGCCGCAATGTGCGTGATTGGCTGTATGTGAAGGATCATTGCAGGGCGATACTGCGCGTTCTCGAAATCGGCCGCGTCGGCGAGGTTTACAACGTCGGCGGCGACGCTGAACGCGAGAACATCCATGTCGTGAGGACGATCTGCGCCTTGCTCGACGCGCGCCAGCCGCTGGCCGACGGGCGCAAGCGGGATTCCCTGATCACCTACGTCAAGGATCGGCCCGGGCATGATCGGCGCTACGCGATCGATGCCTCGAAGATCAAGCGCGAACTCGGCTGGCACCAGACCGAATCCTTTGAATCGGGACTGGCAAATACCGTTGACTGGTATTTGGCGCACCAGCAATGGGTTGGCCGCGTCCTGGACGGGAGTTACCGGATGGAGCGGCTGGGCGGTGCCTGATTCTTTCACTATGTGTTCGCGTCACGGTGGACTGGCCGCTCTTTTGCGCGGCCTGGCGGCGTGAAGAAGCCGCCATTTTCGAGCAGGAAAGCAATAAGACACGATGCCGCGCCGCGCAGCGGCATAGAAAAGCTGCCAGTTCGACGGGAGGCGAGTCACGACCGCCAGCACTGCCACCCGGTGAAGTCGTGAAAAAAGCCAATTCAAGTCAAACTGGCAACGATTCCATCGGAAACAAGAAGTCAGCAAATCAGGGATCAGGAACTTCGGTTGACCGAATGATCCGCCAACAGGGAAAGTGCATCGCGGGCCGGCGAGGCGGGCAGGGCGGACAAGGTCGATCGTGCCGATTGCGCGTAGTGCTCGGCGCGCGAGCGTGCATGGTCGATGGCGCCGGAATCGCGGATCGCGGCAATGATGTTGTCGAGTGAATCGAGCCCGCCGGATTCAATCGCGCGCCGCAGGCTTGCTGCTTGCCCGGGGGGGCTGTGGGCGATGGCGTGAATGACCGGGAGGGTCGGCTTGCCTTCGGCGAGATCGTCGCCGATGTTCTTGCCGAGTGTGTCGGCATCGGACACATAGTCGAGCACGTCATCGGCAATCTGGAATGCATAGCCGAGATGGAGCCCGTATTGCGCGAGCGCTTCTTCCTGCTCGCTCGGCAATCCGGCGAGAACCGCGCCAAGACGCGTCGCTGCCGAGAACAGCACTGCGGTCTTGCGTTCAATCACATCAAGATAGGCCTGCTCGGTGGTGTCGGCATTGCCGATGTTGAGCAGCTGCAGGACTTCGCCCTCGGCGATGCGGTTGGTGGTGTCGGCGAGGATGCGCATGATGCGCATGTCGTCGAGCTCGACCATCATCTGGAACGATCGCGAATAGAGGAAATCGCCGACCAGCACGCTGGCCGCGTTGCCCCATACCGCGTTCGCCGTCTTGCGTCCGCGACGCAGGTCGGATTCATCGACGACATCGTCATGCAGCAGGGTCGAGGTGTGGATGAACTCGATCAGGGCGGCGAGCAGGATGTGGCCGTTGCCGCGGTAGGCGCAGGCGCGCGCGGCGAGCAGGTGCAGCATGGGTCGCAGGCGTTTGCCGCCACTGCCGATGATGTGCGCGGAAATCTGGTTGATCAGCACGACATTCGATGCGAGTCGTTGGCGGATCAGCGTGTTGACTGCCTCCATGTCGGCAGCAGCAAGCGCCTGCACGTCGGCAAAACTGCGGATTTCCGCGTTCTCGGCAAGTAGCATGGAGCTCAAAGGTCATTCCCCGCATCGGATGCGCCCAGTATAGCGGGCACGTTCAACGGCAATGCATGCATGCTTGCAATATCGGCGCATCCACGCCTGCACCCGACCCGGGCGAGTGCTCAATGCAAGGCGCCGCCGCAGCTCGAACCCTGCCCCGCGGTGCAGCCAAAGCAATGGCCGGCGATACCAATTTCCCTGGGCAGATCCTGCGCGAGCAGGTCGCGCAGATGGGTATCCTGCGTGCGCCCGGCCAGCGGCAGCTTGAGCATCTGGTTGAAATCGCAGTCGTAGACCTTGCCATCGTGGCCGACACTCAAGGTCGAGCGGCACATGACCGCATCGAGATTGGCATCCTGGTGCGCATTGCGCAGGGTTGCCATGTAATCGTCGAACTTCCCCTTCGACAGCAACCACGAACCAAAACGCTGGATCGGCATGTTTGCCAGCGCATACAGGTGGTTGAAGCGGATGCCGAAATTCTCGCCGAGCAGGTGCCGGTATTCCCGTTCAAGTTGCCCCTGTGCTGGCGGCAGGAAGGCACCGTTCGGGTTGTAGACCAGGTTGAGGATGAGTTTGCTGTCGGGCATGGCATAGCCGAGCGCGTTGAGCCTCTGCAAGGCCGTGATCGAACTTTCGAACGTGCCTTCGCCACGCTGCTCCTCGACATTGGCCTGGCTGTAGCAGGGCAGGGAGGCGATGGCTTCGACTTCATGCGCGGCGAGGAATTCGCCGACCCATGCATAGCCAGGTTCCTGCATGATCGTCGGATTCAGCCGATCCATCACGTGCAGGCCTCGCGCCTTTGCGGTTTCCACGAGCCAGCGGAAATCGACGTTCATTTCCGGCGACCCGCCGGTCAGGTCGAGAATGCCGACGCCGAGTCGTGCGCCGACTTCGAGGGCGAGTTGCATGGTGTCGCGATCCATGGTTTCGGTGCGCCGTGGACCGGCATTGACGTGGCAATGGATGCAACTGAGGTTGCAGCGATAGCCGAGATTCAACTGCAAGGTGGTGATGCGCCCGCGTTCGATCGGGGGAAATTCGCTGCAGGCAAGCCGGGGCCAGGTATCACGCATGGGGTTTGTCGTTCTTTCCGGTCGGGGTGGTGGCGTCGAGAAACGGTTGCATGAGCATGCCACGAAGCCGCTGCGAGGCTTCGTCGCGGAATTCGTCAAGGCCAAGGCGCATGCCAAGGTGGCCATCCCGCGGTTGTTCGGTGGCCGAGCCAAACAGGCGATCCCAGATGCTCAGCAGGTTGCCGTAGTTGCTGTCGGTCTCCGCTCGATGCACCGAATGATGCACGCGATGCCAGTCGGGGGTGATGACGAACCGGCGCAGGACTTGATCCCAGCGCTTGGCGATGCGGATGTCGGCATGCGAAAACAGGGCAAATGCGGCAAGCAGGATCTCGCAGCACAGGACGGCGAGTGGCGCGGCGCCAAGCGCGGCAATGACCAGCGCCTTGCAGAGCAGCGAAAACAGTATCTCGAACGGATGGAAACGCAGGCCCAGGGTCAGTTCGAAATCAAGATCGGTATGGTGCAGGCGATGCAGGCGCCACAGCCACGGCAACTCATGCATGGCCCGGTGCTGCCAGTAGATGGCCAGGTCGAACACGATGATGGTGATCGCAAGTTCGATCAGCGGCGGCCACTCGAGCAGGTTGAACAGGCCAAGCTGCCTCTCGGCCAGCAGCGTGGCCAGGCCGACCAGGGTCAGCGGCAGCAGCAGGTACACGATGGCGGCGGAAATCAGCGGCAAGGACAAATTGCGCACATAGCGGCCAGGTGCGGAATGATCGCCACGCCGCGGCATGCGCAGCTGCAGCACGAGGAGAACTGCAAACACGCCGGCAACCACCGCAAATCGGGTCGATGCGGCATGCGTGAGCAGCCACGTGATCACGTGCAAGGCTCCGCGATCGTCGCCAATTCGGCAAGCAGATCGCAAATGCCTTGCTGTTCGACAGTCGCCGCCGGCAGCGCTTGCAGTTGCGCGCGGACTGCGGCGAAGTCGGCGAGCGTATCGATGTCCTGCAGGCTGGCCAGTTCGCACCAGTCACCAAACGCATCCATGGCGCGGAAGAATTCATCGGCAGTGGCAGCCTCGCTGTAACGCGGTTCGAGCCATGCCGGCGTGGCGATATCCCGATTGCCGCCAAACAGCCAGAAGCCGCCATCGGCAGCGCGACCCAGCGTCAGCCGTGCGGGTCCTTCAGCAAGCCAGGCGGCCGCCTGCAGGAGCATGTCCGCCTGCAGTTGCGGAGCATCCGCACCAACAAGGATCACGCCGTCGTGCAGCTCGCGCAGTTGCCGGTAAACCGACGCCATGCGTTCGCCCAGCGAACCTTCGCCCTGCTCGACGTGGGCAAGGCCGGGCCAGAACGCCGCACTCGCCGCGGCCGCTTCGGCGAGCGCCCAATAGCCACGGATGGTGCCGTTCGCACCGGCCTGCGCGACTACCGAGCGCACTGCCGCCGCCGATGCGCAATGCAGCCGCTCCGCCTGGCGGCGACCAATGCCCGGCCACAGCCGCGTCTTCACCGCGGAGAGCTGCGGCGTCTTGACGAAGATGGCGACGGCACAACTCATGCGCGTTCGATCGCGGCGCGTGCGCGTGCCTGGCGCGAGAATTCGGCGGCCTGCGTGCGGGTCAGGCACAGGTGTTGCCAGGTCGTTCGCCACCAGCCTTGTTCGGCATAGCGGCGGGCGCTGGTGCGCAGGCTTGCGCCAAGCGCGCGCACGGGGATGCGGCGGGCGTGCGCGGTCCACACCAGGGCATGATCCTCGCCCCGGTCGATGCCTTCATCGAAGCCGCCAAGGGCGTGCAACACGCGCCTCGGCATGAGCAGGCCCTGGTCGCCAAACGGCAGGCCAAGGAGACGGCTGCGCAAGGCCGCACCCCAGGCGTTGAGGAACATCCAGCGCGGACCGTCATCGAGGAAGCGCAGTTGGAAATAGCCAATGGCGTCTTCGTCCCAGCCCACGAATTCGTGCATGGCCGCAAGTGTCGCAGGCGTCAGTACGGAATCCGCGTGCAGGAACCACAGCCAGTCGGCCGTGCTTGCGGCAACGCCGGCATTGAGTTGGCGCGGGCGTCCGACGGGTGCATGCAGAACCTTGAATGCGCTTGCGTGCATGTCCACAGGTGTTTCGTCGCCTTCGGCGAGCACCAGGCAGATTTCCTTGGCGTTCGCACCCTGCAGTTGCGCCAGCAGCACGCGCCAGGCGATGTCGCCGGGCGCAGCGGGAACAATGATGGCGACATTCGCGGGCACGATCAGCAACAGCCCTGCGCGGCTTCGGCGCCTGCCGCAGTGCCCGGGTTTGCCGGCGCGCAGGCGAACAGTCCGTAATGCACGCGCCGCTCGCCATGCAGGTCGAAGTGGGCGGCAAGGCGGGTCGCCGAGAGCATGTCGTAGGTATTGCCGCAGACCGGCGTCGGCTTGCCGGTCTCGAAGCGGTGATGGTCATCGAGCAGGTAGGCATGCGGCTGTCCGGCGATGCTGCCGCGATAGGTCGCGATCTGCCCGTAGTCCTCGCAGCGGTCCTCGAGATCGAGCTTGAATGCGCGCAACGTCATCGAGCGGAAAGCGACCATGCCGATGCGCGCAATGATCTGCGCATCGTTCAGCGCAATCGGTGCCTGGCTGACGCAGCGCACGTCGGCGCAGCCAATGCGGCCAAGCATGCGCCGGAAATCCTCGACATACAGCGCACCGGACAGGCATTCGCCGAGCAGCACCGGATCGTTGCGCAGCGCCGGCGGGATGCGTCGATCGGCGAAGACATCGGAGAAATGCAGTTCACCGCCGGGCCTGAGGACGCGGAAGATCTCGGCGAAGACCTTTTCCTTGTCCGGCGAAAGATTGAGGACGCAGTTGGAGATGACGATATCGACGCTGGCATCGGCAATGCCGCAGGCAGCGAGGTCTTCGATGCGGCCTTCGATCAATTGCACATTGGATCGTGCATGGCCGTAACGCTCGGCTTGCCAGGCCTGGTGGCGGCGGGCGACGACAAGTTGCTCGGGGGTCATGTCGATGCCGATGACGTGCCCGCGCTCGCCGACCAGGCGCGACAACAGGTAGACATCGCGGCCCGTGCCACAACCGAGATCGAGTACGGTCTTGCCGCAAACCACGGCAGGCATCGGCGAGCCGCAGCCATAGAAGCGCGCGGTGATTTCGGGATGGATGTCGGCGAGTTGGCTGCGCAGGGCAGGCGGCATCGATTCACTCGGGCAGCAGGCACCGGTTTTCAGATCGCTGCTCGCTTGCAGGACTTCACCATAGTAGCGGCGGACCTCTTCGTGATCGCTGGAGGGGGTCATGGGGTTTCCTGTCATTGATGGGATCTGCAGCGGCATTATCCCGCACTCATCGCCTGCGCCAGGCAAAAAAGCGCTCGGCCAGGCGCAAGGTGCCTTGCGGTGCATGGGCGCGTTTCCAGGCCCCGGCCGCCATCTTCGCGGCCTCGCCAAGGGTCGGGTAGACATGGATCGTGCCGAGCAGCTTGTTCAGGCCGATGCCGTGTTTCATGGCGAGGACGAACTCGGCCAGCAGGTCGCCCGCGTGTTCGCCGACGATGGTCGCGCCGAGGATGCGGTCCTTGCCCGGGGCGGTGAGGACCTTCACGTAGCCGTGGTCGGCCGCATCGGCGATGGCCCGATCGAGGTCGTCGAGGTTGTAGCGGGTCACTTCGACCTCGATGCCTTGCGCTCTGGCCTCGGTTTCGGACAAGCCGACGCGGGCGACCTCGGGATCGGTGAAGGTCGCCCACGGAATCACCCGGTAATCGACCTTGAAACTCCAGAACGGCGCAAGCAGGGCGTTGACCGCTGCGTACCAGGCCTGATGCGAGGCGACGTGGGTGAACTGGTATGGCCCGGCGACGTCGCCGGCGACGAAGATGTTCGGAAAATTCGTGCGCAACAGGGCGTCATTGCGGATCGTGCCGCACGGGTCGATTTCCACGCCGAGTGCTTCGAGGCCGAAGCCGCTGGCATTCGGCTTGCGTCCCAGCGCGAGCAGGAGCCGATCGAAGGCGAAGCGCATTTCCTCGCCATTGCGCCTGCCGACGAGGACGCCGCCTGCCTTGTCTCCTTCGACGCGGATGGCCTCGCAATTGCCGACCACCTCGATGCCTTCGGCGGCAAAGCGGTCGGCGATGATCTTCGAGGCATCGGCATCTTCACGCGGCAGCAGGCGTGAATCCTTCTGCACCAGGCTGACCCTGCTGCCCAGGCGTGCGAACGCCTGCGCCAGCTCGCAGCCGACCGGGCCGCCACCGACGATGACCAGGTTTTTCGGCAATTCACGGATTTCCCACAAGGTATCCGACGTGCGGAAATCGACGGCGTCGAGCCCCTCGATGGCGGGCACGCGCGCCTGCGCACCGCTGGCGATGATCAGGCTGCGTGCGCTGAGGCGTTGTCCACCGACTTCGACTTCCCAGGGCGAAACGATGCGCGCATCGCCCTTGATCACCTCGACGCCAAGGCCGCGGTAGCGTTCGACCGAATCATGCGGCTCGATCCTGGCGATGACCTCGTGCACGCGCTGCATCACCTTGGGAAAGTCGACTGCGGCCGTGGCCCCGGCAATGCCGTAGCGCTCCGCGTTGCGCACATCGGCCAGCAGTCGCGCACTGCGCAGCAGGGCCTTGGACGGCACGCAACCGGTATTCAGGCAATCACCACCCATCCGGTGGCGCTCGATCAGGGCAACCCTGGCTTTGACCGCAGCGGCAATATAGGCCGAGACCAGACCCGCCGAGCCGGCGCCGATGACGATCAGGTTGTAGTCGAATCGCCGCGGACGCCGGTAGCCGCGATAGACGCGCCGCGCCTGCATCCGGCGGGTCAGCCAGCGCATCAGCAGGGGCAGGATGCCAAGCAGGACGAACGCAGCAATCAGGCCCGGCGAAAGAATGCCGGCAAGGCTGTCGATGCGGGCCAGTTGCGTGCCGGCATACACATAGACAATGGTGCCCGGCAACATGCCGACCTGGCTGACCAGGTAGAAGACGCCGGTCTTCAGCGTGGTCAGGCCGGCGAGCAGGTTGACCAGGAAAAACGGGAATGCGGGGACCAGGCGCAGTGAAAACAGGTAGTGCGCGCCATCCCGCTGGATGCCTTCATCAAACGCGCGCAGGCGCTGGCCGTATTTCGCGCGCAGGCTGTCGCGCAGGAGAAAACGTGACACCAGGAAAGCCAGGGTCGCGCCGATCGAACTGGCGAACGACGTCAAAAGCGTTCCCTCGAACACGCCGAACAAGGCTCCCGCGGCCAGCGTGAGGATGGCGGCGCCGGGCAGCGACAGGGCGGCAACGGCGACATAGACGAGGAAGAAGCCGAAAAGCGCGAGCAGGTGGTTGCCGGCAACCCATGCGCCCAGTGCATGTTGGCGCGCCTTCAATCCCTGCAAGGTGAGTTCGGCCAGCAATCCGCTCCGCCAAAGGAGCAGGCCCGCCACGATGAGGAAAGCAAGCAAGCTCCAGCGGATCCAGGATCGGGACACTGTTTTTCCTCGGGGCAGGCAGGGCAGGGCGGCATGGACTGGAACGGCGCGGAGCGGAAAATCATTCGCTTGCGGATCGCCCGGCCGGGACCGAGTATCGGTCAATTCACGGCAGGAAGCCGGCCCCGCCCGCTGCCGAGGCATCCTGCGATCACCCTGCGGCGTGGCCCATGTATCATGCGGTGCTTCATCGGCAAGGTGCGTTCGCAGTCCCTGAGACAGCAGGCCGCATCATTGCACTGGACATGGCCGGATCGAATCGACAACGAGGAGCGATGCAATGGCAAGGGGTGTGAACAAGGTCATCCTGGTGGGCAATCTCGGCGCGGATCCCGAGGTCAAATACACGGCCGGCGGCACCGCGGTCTGCACGCTCAGCGTGGCAACGTCGGAATCGTGGAAGGACAAGCAGACCGGCGAGCAGCAGGAGCGCACCGAATGGCATCGCGTGAAGATGTTCGGCCGGCTTGCGGAAATCGCCGGCGAGTACCTGAAGAAGGGTCGCCAGGTGTATGTCGAAGGCTCGATCCGCACTGAAAAATACACCGACAAGGAAGGCATCCAGCGCTACAGCACCGACATCATCGGCAACGAGATGCAGATGCTTGGTGGCAATGAAGGTGGTGGCAGCGGTGGCAGCCGTGAGCGTGGCGGCGACAGGCCCGAACGCGGGGCTCCACGCGGCGCCCAGGGCGCACCGGCTCGACAGGCTCCCGCCGCGGCGCGTGACGACAATTTCGAGGATGACGAGATTCCGTTCTAGATGCGTCTGTGCGGGATCTGCCGATGTGATGAAAAAAGCCCTCTCGACGAGGGCTTTTTCCATTCGCGCCGAGCCACCGGGTGTCACGATCGCGGTCAGGATCCACGCAGCGACTCCGAACAGGCTCCGGCAGGGTGGATGCGCTGCGCTTGTCCGCCCTGCCGCCGCGCGGGACGTGAATCCGTATGCGTATCAGCCTGGCATCTTGCGTGACAGGTGATAGGCGACGAGGTTGCCGATGCCGGTGGCGCCGAGCAGGATCGACAGTACGCCGGGAGTGAAATCGCGCCAGCCGAAAGCTTCCATCAGGCCGAAACCGATGGCCAGGGCGACGAGCACCACGCCCCAGCGCAAGGTGGCATGACGCCGGCGCAATTCGTCCGCTTCGACAATGGACTGGATCAGTTCCTGCGAAACGTTCGAGGCGACCAACTGCTTGCGCACGCGCGCATCGACGACTGCCTTGATCGCATAGGTGATGCAGACGAAAAGGGTGATCGGGATCAACAAATCAAGATTTTGCATGAGGTTGCCCTGGTTGTGGGTTGCGGTGCGCAGAACGGGATACGGGCATCGTCGGCGCGGTTGCAATGCATCTGCTTGCAACCGGCGGCCTCAAGGGCGTATCTGGGGAAGGGTGAATGACAGTCCGACCAGCCATGCCGAGGACCAGGCCCTCGTCGATGCCGTCCTGAACGGATCGCCGGGTGCGTTCGAGCGCCTCGTGCGCGACTACCAGAAACTCTGCTGGCACGTGATCCAGCGCATGGTCGGGCACGTCGAGGACACCCGCGATCTGTGCCAGGAGACCTTCCTTCGCGTGCATCAGTACCTGCATCAGTATCGCAACGAGAGCGCCTTGAAATCGTGGATTGCCCAGGTCGCCTATTCGGTGGCCAAGCGCCATCTCGAGCGCAAGCGCATTCCGCTGGCGGAGCCCGGTGCGGACGCAGACGGGCTCTCGCCGCTTGATCGTGTCAGCGATGATTTCGACATCGAGACAGCCAGCATCGACGACCAGTTGGCCAGTCAACTGCATGCGGCCATCGATCGCCTGCCGCCGCTGCAGCGAACGATCCTCACCCTTTACCATCTCGACGAGCTGCCGATCGGCGATATTGCGAAGGTCACCGGCCTCGCCGAGGGCACCATCAAGAGCCACCTGTTCCGCAGTCGCAAGCAGTTGCGAGATGCGTTGAACCAGCATTTGGGAGTCGCCGCATGAATCCGGATGAACGTGAATGGCAAGCCCAGGAAGCCGCCACGGACTGTGTGCGCAGCGGCACCGCCCCGCATGAGCTGGATTCGGCCAGCGCCAGCTACGTGACGCTGGTTCGCGCCTTGCGCGAGCCGATCGAGGTGCAACTGCCGGACGATTTCGCCCGGCGCGTCGCCCTGCGTGCCGTTGCCCGGGCATCGGCGAGAGCCGTTGAATCGCGTCTCGAACAACACTTGCTGTGGATACTCGGCGTGCTCTTCGGTATTGCCGCACTGGCTGCCGCGGTCATTTACGGAGGCAACTGGCTGCAGCCATCGATCGATCTCACCAGGCGGTTGATCGAGCCATCCTTGTTGCTGAGCCTTGCAGGCTGCCTCGCCTTTTCCGCATTTTCGCAGCAGCTGCCGCGGCTGCTGGGATGGGCAACTCGGCGCGACGCCTGATCGGCACGGATCATCCCGCGTCCGCCGCAAAGCGGGTGCCGACCGGCGACATCTCCGCCCCTGCGGCGTATCATCGGCATGCCGTCGCCACCAAGGCTTCGCGCCCAGCGCGCGCAGCAGCCGGGGCTGACGCTTTCCGCCCAACCCGACCTATCGCAATGCCGCGAAAACGGCCCACCGACATTCCCTGATCCTGCCGTGCGCACGCATGGCGGACTGCGAGCGCATGATGACTGAAATCGAGACCGGCACCCGTCCAACCACGCAGCTGCAGGGCCACCTGGCCCGCGTGAGCGACATGCTGGATCGACATCGCCTGGTCGAGGAGCTCGCCAATCGCGAAGGCCCGGTGGATCACGAGGCTGTCGAAGTCCATCGACGTACCCTCGCCGAGCTGCAGGCGCAGATCGACAAACTGCATCCGGCCGATGTCGCCCACATCCTCGATGCCTTGCCACCCGAGGATCGCCTCAGCGTCTGGAACCTGGTCAAGGCTGATCGCGACGGCGAAATCCTGCTCGAAGTTTCCGACGCGGTGCGCGAAAGCCTGCTCGCCGACATGGATGCGCCGGAAATCCTCGCTGCCGCCGAGCAGCTGGATGCCGACGAACTGGCCGATCTGGCCGAGGACCTGCCGGACGATGTCGTCCACGAGCTGATGCAACGCCTGGATGCACCCGAGCGCGAACAACTGCGCTCGGCGATGTCCTACGACGAGGACCAGGTTGGCGCGATCATGGATTTCGAGATGATCACGATCCGCGAGGACGTGACCCTGGAAGTCGTGTTGCGCTACCTGCGTTTCCTCAAGGAGATTCCGGAACAGACCGACAAGCTGTTCGTCGTCAACAGCGACAACGTGCTGACCGGCGTGTTGCCGCTGAAGTGGCTGCTGGTGAATGACCCGGCGCGCATGGTCAGCGATGTCATGGCGGTGGATGCCAATACCTTCCATCCGGACGAGGATGTCGCCGAAACGGCACAGGCCTTCGAGCGCTACGACCTGATTTCCGCGCCGGTGGTCGATGTCGATGGCCGATTGATCGGGCGTCTGACCATCGAGGCGATGGTCGATGTCATCCGCGAGGAAAGCGATGCCGAAACCCTGAGCCGCGGCGGTCTGCGCGAGGACGAGGACATCTTCGCCTCGGTCTGGAAATCCCTGCGCAACCGCTGGGCATGGCTGGCGATCAATCTGGTCACGGCCTTCATCGCATCGCGGGTCATCGGCTTGTTTGAAGGCTCGATCACCAAGCTGGTTGCGCTGGCCGCGCTGATGCCGATCGTGGCCGGCATCGGCGGCAATTCCGGCAACCAGACCATCACCATGATCGTGCGCGCGCTGGCGCTGGGCCAGGTCAGCCCGGCGAGCGCGACGCGGTTGTTGCGCAAGGAAGTCATAGTCGCCCTGATGAATGGACTGGTCTGGGGTGGCGTAATCGGCATGGTCGCCTGGCTGCTGTATGGCAGCGCTGCCCTTGGTCTGGTGATGACCGCGGCGATGACCCTGAACCTGCTGCTGGCCGCCCTGATGGGCGTGCTGATCCCGATGTCCCTGATCCGCTTTGGTCGCGATCCGGCAATCGGCTCCAGCGTGTTGATCACCGCTTTGACCGACAGCGGTGGATTCTTCATTTTCCTGGGCCTGGCGACGCTGTTCCTGATCTGAGCCGCGCCCGTATGTGCGCAGCTGGTTGCAACGGGGCGAGATGGGAGGTCGCGCATCAGGCGTGGGTGCACACGGGAAAATTGGCACTTGAAGCACGCTTGGTAATGTGATGGTATAACGTAACGATAGAGTGTATTCGTGCTCAACGAAGCGCGGCCCTGTCGCGAACCGTACCCTCTCCAAGTAACGGAATCCTGATGCGCCTCCTTGCGCCTGCGCTCGCCCTGACATTCCTTCTGCCTGGCGCTCTGCAGGCTGCCGAACCCCCTCCCGACGCACAGATCGCCGCGCTTGCGGAACGCATACGTGCGCTCGAGGCCAATGCGCAGATGCTGCAAAGTCAGGCCGCGGAGGCCCTGGCCGCGGCCCAGGCCGCCCAAGCCGAATTGCAACGCATGAAGACCGCCCAGCCTGATCCGGCTGTGGCCGAGGTCAGCGTGACCGCGAAGGCGGGCGACGTCACTGCCGCGGCCAACCAGTTCAATCCCTCCATCGCGCTGATTCTCAATGGAAGCTACGTCAACCACTCGAAGGATCCGCTCGACTATCGACGCGCCGGCTTTCCCCTGGTAGGCGAGGGCGGGCCAAGCGCGAATGGCCTGCGACTCGGCGAGAGCGAGCTTTCATTCGCGGCCAACATCGATGACAAGCTCTACGGGCAACTCACCGTGGCCATGGAAAGCGAAGATGGCGAAACGCACGTCGGCATCGAGGAGGCGTATATCGAGACGACGGCACTGCCAGGCGGATTCATTGCGCGCGGCGGACGCTTCTACTCGAACATCGGCTACCTCAACAGCCACCACCCGCACACCGACTATTTCAGCGACCGACCTCTGGCCTACCAAGCCTTTCTTGGCAACCAATATGGTGACGATGGCGTGCAGTTGCGCTGGATCGCGCCGACCGATGCTTATCTGGAAATCGGCACCGAGGCATTTCGTGGCGAAAATGCGCCGGCGGCCGGCGCGGCGCATGGGGGCGTCGGTGCCAAGACCTTCTTTGTGCATGCCGGCGGTGATGTCGGCAGCAACAACTCGTGGTTGGCGGGAGCGTCAATCCTGCATGCCGATGCGCGCGATGGCGAAGATGGCTTCAGCGGACGCAGCAACCTGTTCCTGTTCGATTTCACCTGGAAGTGGGCGCCGCATGGTGCCTTCAAGGATTCCGGGATCGTCCTGCGCAGCGAGGCGTTCATCGATGACCGCAAGGGCGTGGTGATCGATCCGCAGGACCCGCTTGCACTGGCGCAAAGCTGGGAGGGCAAGCGTCGCGGTGCCTATGTCGAGGGCTTGTATCGGTTCAGCCGCAGCTGGGATGTCGGCTATCGCTACGACAGGCTGTGGGCGGCGTCGAGCGGCCCCTATGCCAGCGATCACGATCCGCAACGGCACAGCATCGCGGCGACCTGGCACAACAGCGAGTTCAGCCTGTTGCGCCTGCAACTTGCCCGTGACGAACCGCAAGCGCATTTCCTCGACAATGTTTTCACCCTGCAATACCAGGTCAGTCTTGGCGCCCACGGCGCACACAAATTCTGAGGAATATGCCGATGCGCAAGTTGCTTTTGTGGATGATTGTCCTGCTTGGCGTGCTCGCTGCGCCGGTCGAGGCCAAGTTGCGCGTGTTTGCCTGCGAGCCGGAATGGGGATCCTTGCTGGAGGAATTGGCCGCGGACACGATCGATGTCGATGTCGCCACCAATGCGCTGCAGGATGTTCACGTTGTCGAGGCGCGGCCGAGCCTGATCGCGAAGATGCGCAAGGCCGACCTGCTGGTCTGTTCGGGCGCACAACTTGAAATCGGCTGGTTGCCGCAATTGTTGCGCCAGGCCGGCAATGCCAGGGTCACCTCTGCGGCCGGCAATTTCATGGCGGCGAATCAGGTGACCACGCTGGACAGGCCGGCCAGTGTCGACCGTGCGGCCGGCGATGTGCATCCGGACGGCAACCCGCATGTGCAACTCGATCCGTACCGGGTGTTGGCCATCGCCAGGGCGCTGAGTGCGCGCCTCGGCGAACTCGATGCCGCCAATGCCGCCATTTATCAGCAGCGTTTCGATGATTTCGAGTCGCGCTGGCAAGCCGCGATCACGCGCTGGGAAATCAAGGCCGCGCCCCTCAAGGGCAAGGCCGTCGTCGTGCATCATTCGGCCTGGATCTATCTGCTGCAATGGCTGGGCATGCGGGAAATCGGTTCACTGGAACCCAAGCCCGGCGTGCCACCGACCAGCGCGCACCTGTCGTCCCTGATCGACGTGACCAAGGCTGGCGGTGCCGTCGCCATCATCAGTGCGGCCTACCAGGATTCCAAGCCGGATGAGTGGTTGGCCGGACGCACCGGTGTGCCGGCTCTGGTGCTGCCGTTTACCGTGGGTGGCGATGAGCAGGCCAAGGATCTGTTCGGTCTTTACGATTCGACCATCGACCGCCTGCTCGGAGCGCTCAAGTGAACTGGGAGGGCCTCGATTCCAGCATTCTCGGCCCGGCCTGCCTGGCTGGTCTGATCGTGCTCGCCACGCATGTGCCGCTGGGTACACGGGTGCTCGCGCGCGGCATCATCTTCATTGACCTGGCAATCGCGCAAATCGCGGCACTCGGCGTGATCCTCGCCCAGTTCCTCGGCATGGACGAGCATGGCTTCGGCGTGCAGGTGGCTGCCGCCATCGCCGCCTTGCTTGGTGCCGGCCTGCTCAGTGCCACCGACAAGCGTTGGCCCAGGTTTCAGGAACCCCTGATCGGCACCGTGTTCGTGCTCGCCGCATCCGGCAGCTTGTTGCTGTTGGCGAACAATCCGCACGGTGGCGAACATCTGAAAGATCTGCTTGTCGGGCAGATCCTCTGGGTCAGCCCGGCGCAACTGTGGACGGCGGCCATTGCATCATCGGGGTTGCTGGCGGTCATCGCGTGGCGCGGCGAGCGCCTGACCGGCCTGGCGTTTTATGCGGTATTCGCGTTGGCAATCACGATCACGGTACAGCTGATCGGGGTCTACCTGGTCTTCACCAGCCTGATCGTGCCGGCACTGGCCACCACGGGCATGCACGGTCGATGGCGATGGGCCGTTGCCTATTCGATTGGTGCGACGGGCTATGTAACCGGCCTGGTCCTTTCCGCCGTGCTCGATCTGCCCAGTGGCGCGATGATCGTCTGGACCCTGGCGCTTTCCGGATTGCTTGCGCAGCTCTTGCCCTTGCGCCGTGCGCAACGACAGGCAGCGCTTGAAGGTGAAGCCTGAGCACCCGCCGAACGCTCAGCTGCTGGCCATGAAGCCGAGATCCGGCGTCGCAAAGCGGCCGAGATTCGGGAACACCGTGCTCATGTCGCCGGGCGGTACGCCATACCAGCGCGCAATGGTGGCGGCGTACTGATCGACCGCGGTGGTCGGGATGATCTGGCCCCATCCGGCATCGTCGGGGCCTTCGACGCTCAGGTTCGGCGGGATGCCATAGATGCGTCGACCATTGACCGCGCCGCCCATGATCAGGTGATGGCTGCCCCAGCCATGATCGGTACCATCACCGTTGACGCTGGTGGTGCGACCGAATTCCGATGCGGTGAAGGTGGTCACCGCATTCGCCACCGACATTTCGATCGTGGCCGCGTGGAAGGCGGCCAGCGCCGCATCGAGTTCGGCAAGTTGCTCGGCCTGGGTGCCGAGCTGGTTGTCGTGGGTGTCGAAGCCACCGAGGCCGACATAGAAGATCTGCCGCTGCATCTGCAGGGCGCCGCGGACATTGATCAAGCGCGCGATCATGCGCAACTGGCGGCCAAGGCGCGTATCCGGGAATTGCGTTGCCAGCGCAGTCTCGGCATCGAGCGCATCGTTGATCATGGTTTCGTTGTTCATCGAGCGGCGCATGACGGATGCGTACTGGCGCTGCAGGGCGTTGCCATGTGCAGCATCCCGCAAGGCGAGGAATGCCGCTCGGCGATCCGCGTTCCAGGGTTGCACGGCGTCGACGCCTTCCGCGCCATTTTCGCCGACGAAATACGGAAACACCGCGTCGCCGGCCTGGAACACGTTTTCGCCATCGATGGAAATATTCATCGACAACTGCTGGTTGGCATTGCTGGCATGGAACATGTCGGCGAGCCGACCGCCCCAGCCGCGCCGGTCGGGCGCATCGGCGCGCGTCTGCAGCCAGGTCACGCTCTGGTCGCTGTGCGAGAACAACTGCTTTGGTACCGGCACCGAACCCGCTTCGTATTCGGCCTTGGTGATGGGATAAAGCAGGGGGCCGACATTGGCGGCGATGGCCAGCGGCGATTGCGTCTGATTGAACAAGTCGCGCAGCAAGGGCATGGCCGGATTCAAGCCGAAACTCGCGCCACCGATCGGGGCGACGCTCGGATTCAGCGCCAGCAGGTTCGCTGCAGGCAGCGCCAGGGCGCCGCGTGCCGCAGCGTACTGGTTGTATTCCGCGGTACTTCGCGGCACCAGCATGTTGAAGGCGTCGTTGCCGCCATACAGATACACGCAGACCAGGGCGCGGTAGCTGTTGCCGAGCAGTTGCCGGCCGCTGCCCGACGCCGCATGGGCCAGGGCCAACTTGCCGGCGAACCCCGTGAACAGTGCCGACGAGGCGGTTGCGCAAAGAGCGCGCTGGATGAAGTCGCGTCTTTTCATGAGATCACCGTTCGATGGCGTATTCGGGGGAGGTCTGGATCAGCCAGATGGCATCCTGCACGCGCTGGCGACGATCATCGGTGTCGGCGTTGTCCATGCCCTGCACATGGCTGACGAGGATGTTGAACATCGAGCTGGACATCGTGCGACTCATGAACAGCAGGTCATAGCGGTCGATCAGTCGAACAGGATCGTTGGCGAATGCCAGTTCCGCATCGAGATCGATGACGACGTCCTCGGGATCCATCCAGGGATTGCCGCGCCAGGCCCAGAACGTCTTGGAGTCGAGCGCGTTGGCGACGCTGGCCACCGTGGTGTCGGTGGTGATCTGGAACTCCGGGGCGCTCAGTCCGAGATTGGAAAGCTCGCCCGGCGGGCTGTAGTCGGGCAGGAAAAAATTGAACACGGTCGGCGAGCGCAAGGCTGCCTGGCCGAGGTAGTAGTCGGCATACCATTCGCGGTAGCGGCCATCGTTGGAGGCGGCATGCATCGCTCGCCAGAGGTGGCTCTGGCGCAGCAGCGGTTCGCGCAGCTTGCCAGAGTTGCCGGCAAGGCTGGGCAGCTGGCGTGCTTCGGCATCCATCAACACGGCGCGAACCGTGGCACCGAGATCACCGCGCACGCCGAGGCCGTTGTTTGCGAACCTCGCTGCCACCCGGCCGATGTAGGCGGGCGATGGGTTGCTGGTGACCAGGCGCTTGATCAGGTGGCGGGCAATGAAGGGGCCGACATTCGGATGCTGGAAGATATTGTCGAGCGCGGCGGACAAGTCACTCGCTGCGCTGCCGCCACCCGCCAGCAGCCCGCTGGGCAGGCTGACCCCGGGGTAGTCCAGCAGTTGTTTGTCCTCGGCCGAGGCGTGATAGCTCTCCCAGGCCTGCATGGGCAGGAACCAGGAAGCGTTCCAGCCTGGATCGGGCCAGTCGACCGGCCCCGGCGGGCACCACTCCCATTCCCACCATTGGCCACCGTCGGTACGCGGACAGTTCGCCCAGTTCCAGCCGGTGAAGACATGGGCAAAGCCACGGATGGTGTCCTGGTTGTAGGTTGGCACCGGTTGTCCAGCGGACATCAGCAAGGTCCCATCCGCATTCAGCCGCAGCAAGCCGATCGAGAACAGCTGCATGATCTCGCGCGCATAGTTTTCATCCGGGCGGATGTTCTCCAGCGCGTCCGGCTTGCGATTCTTGAACATCGACAGGTAGTGGCCCATGACCGGACTCAGGGTCACCTGCTCGAGCAGGCTGCGGTAGTTGCCGAACGCATTGTCGACCAGCAGGTCGTAGTAGGCGGCCGTGGCAATGGGTTGGCCCTCGATATCGCCGTTCTGGTCGGATACGACGAACAACTCGCTTAGGGCGAAGGCAATGCGCTGGCGCAATTGATCGGGGCCATTGATGGCATGCAGCCACCAGGCTTCCTGGCGGCTGTTTTGATAGACATCGAGACCAGCCGCCGCCTGGTCTTCCATGTAGGAGCGTTCGTGCGAGGAGGGCTGCGCGGCCTGGTCGGCGAGCCAGGCGTTGTAGCCCATGCGCCGCAGCCGGGCGATTTCGTCAAGCGTCGGGCCGAACGTGGCCTGGGTCAGGAAGCGGGCCGCGTCGGCGTCGGACCAGGGGCCTTCGGCGTGATCGTCGAAGCTGCTGTCAAAGACGTGATCGCCTGCCCATGCCGCGCTGCCGAATACGAGTAATGTTGCCGCCAATGCCACTCGAGCGAACCGGATTTTCATGGAGATCCCTGAATTCAAGCGCCACCAGCCGGCGACGCTATCGACTTCGCGGATTGCGCAATGTGCGCGCAGTCACGCGACGTTGTGCCACAGCTGGAAAATGTTGACCGGATTCTCGCTTTTCGTCGCCCTCGGCATGCCGCAGGTCGCGCACGCCTTGAACGATTGCCTTGCCGGTCAGTTCCAGGATCGCCGCGGCCAGGCCGAGGTCCGCATCGCCAATGACAATCCCACCAATCAGTTCACCTACCGGCCACGCTGCGTGACGATCAGCGAGGGAACCCGCGTCCGCTTTGCCGCGATTCCGGATTTCGGCATGCATCCGCTATACGGCGGAGCAGTCAGTGGCGGGCAGGCGACGATCGACCCGTCCAGTCCGATCGGCTCGTTCACCAGTGGTAGTGAAGGGGAACGCATCCTCATCGATTCCGGTGAATTCCCCTATTTCTGCGACTTCCATTTTGCCGTGGGCATGAAGGGATCAATCGTCGTGGTTCCCCAACTGTTTGCCGACGGCTTTGACTGAGCGACGTTGATCGGGTTTCGTTGCGGCGGGCTGTTCGGGCATCATCAGCGGTTGGTATTCGTATCGGCGTTGCGGCATTGCCGGCAGTGCGCCGGAGAACACCGACTTCCTGCAGCGTCTGGATCAATCGATGGCAAATGTTCCCGGAATCAGCAAGGTTGAATGGCGCAAGCGCCTTGCCGACCTCTCGCCGCGCGTGGTCAAGATGGCGGAACAGGCGTCGGCAGGAATCGAGGCGCGTCGCCTGGACGATGCGCGCCGCAGCCTGGTTGCCGCCTGCGCGATCGCGCCCGCGCATCCCGAGATCCTGCGCCTGCAGGGTGTCCTCAAGCATCTGGAGGAAAACTATGCGGAAGCCGTGGAAATGTTCAGGCAGGCACTGGCCGCGGCACCCGAAGATGTCCTCATTCTCAACAATCTCGGCAGTTCGCTGCGCGCGAGCGGCGAGGTTGACGCGGCCATCGAGATGTTCCGTCGGGCGACCTCGCTCGATCCGGGCCTGAGCGCTGCCTGGTTCAATCTCGGCAAGACTCTCAAGTCGCGCGCCCAGCCCGAGCACGCCTTGCCGGCGCTTGAGCGTGCCTTGCAGCTGACGCCCGGCCATGTGCCGGCGCGCATCGTGCTTGGCGATTCGTTGAAGGCATTGGGGCGCATTGACGAGGCAGCCCAGGCGTTCCGTCACGCGCTCAAATTGAATCCGCGAAATGCCCAAGCCTGGTTTTCGCTGGCCAATCTCAAGACCGTGCCGCTGACCGCTGCCGAGGCCGGCCAGCTCGGCCAACTCCTTGGCGAGAAGTCCTTGTCCGATGACGATCGCATCCGCATGGGTTTTTCACGGGCCAAGGCGCTGGAGGACAACCATCGGTATGCAGAATCGTTTGCGGCGCTGGTCGAAGCCAATCGCTGCAAGCGCCGGCAGAAGCCCTGGCACGCTGCCGATTTCTCGGCAAAGGTCGACGCAATCCTTGCCGCCTGTGCGCGGCCTGCGCCCGCCACCGCGCCTGCAACACAAGGCGCTGAGGTGATCTTCATTGTCAGTCTGCCGCGCTCGGGTTCGACGCTGACCGAGCAGATCCTTGCCGCGCATCCGGACATTGAAGGCGCCAGTGAATTGCCCGATTTGCCGGCAATCATCAACGAGGAATCCGAACGCCGCGGCGTCGATTTTCCGGCCTGGTTCAACCAGGCAACGGCGGATGACTGGGAGCGACTTGGAAAGGAGTACCTGCAGCGCACCGAGCGCTGGCGCGAAGAGCACCCCCGGTTTACCGACAAGGGTCTGGCCAATTGGCAATCGGTCGCTGCCGCCCTCGCCATGTTGCCGGCGGCAAAGGTCGTGGTCTGCCGCCGCGATCCGTTGGAGACTTGCTTTTCTTGCTTTATCCAGTTGTTTGCCAGAGGCCAGCGCTTCAGTTACGACATAGAGGATGTCGTCGCCTATTGGCGTGATTTCGACCGGCTTTGTCGCCACTGGACATCCATCTACCCGAACCAGGTGCGCGACATGGTCTACGAATCGCTGCTCGCCGAGCCGGAAGCGTCGACCCGGGCCCTGCTGGATTTCTGTGGATTGTCTTTTGATCCGGCCTGCCTGCGTTTTCATGAAGTCCGCCGCAAGGTGCGAACGGCAAGCGCCGCGCAGGTGCTGCAGCCACTTCGGCGCGACACGGCCCGCTCCGAACGCTATGGTCCGGCGCTTGATGCCTTCCGGAAAGCACTGGCCTGAGCGTCTGCGCCGCGCCGGCCTGACCCGTCCAAATTGCGGTGCGGCGGTGGTTCTTGCTAACCTCCGCTGCCGCTGCAGGAAATCCGCCAGCGCCCGCACCCGTCTCGCTGTCGGGAGTTGAATCGATGGAATCACATTGGGGTTGTTCATGATCAGTCACAAAACCTTGCTTGCCTGCGGTATCGCGGCGGCCTTCTTTTCGATCTCCAGCGCCGACGCGGCGACCCTGCAGGCCAGCCATACTGGCGCTGTGGCTCAACCCAGCTTCACGGTTCCGAACGGGTCGACCGTCCTTTTTGATCAGACGGCGAACCCGAGTGCAAGTGGAGTCACGGCACAGAACTTCTCGTCGGGCTTCGATGCCTATGACAACGAAGCAGCCGACGATTTTGCGGTGCCGGCGGGTGGCTGGACGCTGTCCTCGGTCAATCTGGTGACCTCGACATCCGGCGGTTTCACGGGCCCCACCACCGTTTCGGTAAACATCTATCCGGATGCAACCGGCGTGCCGGGTACGACGGCTGCATGCTCGTATGCCGCGGCACCCGCGGTAATTGGCGCCACCTCGACGACAATCACGTTGCCGTCCACATGTTCGCTTGCCGCGGGCACGTATTGGCTGGCGGCGTCGATCGCCCTCGATTTTACCCCGAATGGACAAGTATTCTGGACAAACGTTACGGTTGGAAGCCTGAGTGATTCCGTGTGGCGCAATCCCGGCGACGGCTTTGCCACCGGATGCACCGATTGGGGCACGCTTGCAGCCTGTGGAGTTGGTGGCGGCGTGGATCCGGGATACTCCTTCCAGTTGCTCGGTGCGGTGGGCGGCGGTGGCGTCCCGGCTGCACCCGTACAGGAGTTGCCCACGCTGAATCAGTGGAGCGCCCTGCTTGCCGCGGGCGGCCTGGCTCTGCTCGGCCTGTTCGGCGTGCGTCGCCGCGCGCGTCGCTGAACCATCAAGTTCCAGCAAATGTTGCAAACCGGGGGCCATCTGGCCCCCGTTCTATTTATGGCCATGGATGGCCTGTATGCCGGCAACGCAGGAGCAGTTGTCGGCGATGGCCATGGATGGCCTGTATGCCGGCAACGCAGGAGCAGTTGTCGGCGATGGCCATGGATGGCCTGTATGCCGGCAACGCAGGACCGATTGCAGGCGACGCCTGCAGGCCCGACGCAACAGGCAGGCGG
>Ga0209170_1000291_pt1 | contig 23344 bp, 21 predicted proteins | sample KloWWTKNB14_bulk_FD_187178 | JGI IMG/M metagenome (GOLD analysis project Ga0209170, IMG submission 187178) | Active sludge microbial communities from Klosterneuburg, Austria, studying microevolution and ecology of nitrifiers - Klosterneuburg... | ecosystem: Engineered > WWTP > Aerobic digester >...
CTGGTTCGCCCTGCTGCAGAAGAACGTCCTGGACCGCCAAACCTGGCACACCCGCGACCAACTCCGCATCGCGATCGTGACCTGGACCGAACGCACCCACCACCGCCGACGACGCCAAGCCCGACTCGGCAAGTTGACCCCCATCGAGTACGAGACCATCATGACCACACCGGCCACACAGGCCGCGTGACCAACCTGTCACCTATCCGTGCAGCAGTCCCGACGTTCATGAACAACGGTAGTGGTGTCTCTCGTGGGGATCGGAACCGCAACGCACGCCTGTCCCTGCTGCGGGGCGCGGTCCCGGTCAGGAACGCGATCGTCGGGATCGACCTGGCCGATCGCAAGCAGATGGTGGTGGTCACCGACCACGACTCCAAGGTCCTGGCGCGGCGCACGTTCCGGGTCAAGGCCTGGGACCTTGGCGCCGCGTTGGACTGGGCCGCCGAGCGCGCCACCGCGGCCGGGTTCGCCGGGGTCACGGTCGCGTGCGAGCCGACCGGGCACCGGTGGCGGGTCCTGGGCCAGCTCGCCGAAGCGCGCGGCATGCCGTTCGTGTGTGTGCAGCCGGCGATCTCGGCGTGGGTGCGCAAGACCGAGGACCTGACCAGCGACAAGGACGCGGTCCTGATCGCCCGCCTGGTCGGGCAGCTGCGCTGCTACCTGCCCGAACCGGTGGATGAGACGTGGGGACGGCTGCGGCACCTGGGGAACCGGCGTGAACAGCTCCTGGGTGAGCACGTGGCGTGCGTGCAGCAGATCCGCGACCTGCTCGAGTGCGTGTGGCCCGCCGCGCAGGAGGCAGCGAACTGGCCGTTCCGCTCCGCCACTTGGGTCGCCGCCCTGGCGGTGGTCGTGAACCGTGATGGCGGGGACCTGTAGCGCACCCGCCGCTTGGGGGCGGCCCGGTTCGAACGCGCGGTGCGCAAGGAGGTCACCCGCCGCGGCGGGCAACGGCCGTGCCTGCGGATCGCGCGCCGTCTCTTCGCCGCCCTGTCCGAGCCCGCCGGGGTGCTGGCGCACCGGCCGGCCGCGTTCGAGCGGATCACCTGGGTCATTGATGACTGGGACCACGCCAAGAGCGGCTTGGTCGACACCGAGGCGCGCATGGTGGCCGTGCTGGACGAGCTGGGCCTGACCGAGCTGGCCACGTCCATCAAGGGGCTGCCCCCGGTCGGGGCTGCCGCGATCCTGGCCGAGACCGGCGACCTGAACAGGTTCACCTCTGCCCGGGCCGTGGTCAAACACGCCGGCCTCGCCCCGCGCGAGCGGAAGTCGGGCACCTTCACCGGCCGCGCCCGCGTCACCGGTGCCGGACGGCCGTTGCTGCGAGCCGCCGCGTGGCGGGCCGTGTGGGGGTGCCTGCAGACCAACCGGGTGTACGCCGCCCGCTACCGGCACCTGACCACCCGGGACACCAACAAGCTCAAGCCCACCCAGGCACAGACCGCTGTCGCCGCGGCGATCCTGCGCCAGCTGCACTTCGTGATCACCCACCGCGAGGCGTGGGATCCCGGCATCGCCGCCCACGGCATCCGAACTGTGGAGGTGACTGCGGCGTAACCCGATCCACGCATCGGCATCAGGCTGAGGCGTCCCCAGGGCTGGGGCGGGGCGAGCCTTCCGCGGCATTGAGAACCCCACCGGTATCTCGTCGCTCATCACAGGCCGCCCCGTCCCGTCGTCGACACAACCCGATCACACGCTGCCGAGCACACCTCGATTACCGCTATGCAGGGACCGACGAGACACGGGCACCCGCCCACCCCTTGACGCTAAACACCTCACGCTGATGAGCGTGAAACGACGTCGGGACGGGGTAGCGCCACTCGCCGAACTGACGTACAGTTTTCCGTACAGGAGGTCACCATGAAGACGATGAGCTACACCGAGTCCCGTGCTCGCTACGCCGAGGTGCTCGACGGCGTTGCCAACGACCGGGAGGAAGTCATCATCACCCGGGCCGGGCACGACCCCGTGGTCATCGTCTCCCTCGAGGACTACGAGTCTCTGCGCGAGACGGCGTACCTGATGCGCTCACCGGCCAATGCTCGTCGCCTATTGGATGCCATGGAGCGTCTCGAGACGGGCCGCGGCAAGCCGCACGACATGATCGACGCCGACTGAGGTGCTCCTCGTCTGGGACGAGAACGCCTGGCAGGACTACCTCTGGTGGCAGGCCCAGGACCGCAGGGTCCTGAAGCGGATCAACACACTCTTGGCAGACATCGAGCGAAACGGCAACGAGGGCATCGGCAAGCCGGAGGCGCTCAAGCACGACTTCGCCGGCTACTGGTCCAGACGCATCACCGACGAGCACCGCCTGGTATACAAAATCGTCGGCCAAGAAGTTCGTATTGCCGCCTGCCGCTACCACTACGGGTAGCGCCATCTGCGGCAGATCCGGGCGGTTGTCTCTTGGCCCTGCGTGGGCTGGGCCTAGCCGTGCACCTATCGCCATACATGCCTCGGGGGCTTATCTTGGGCGTCGTCTGCGGAACTCATCAGTGGCGCCTGCGTCCTACCGACAAGTCCTTTCAGACGGGAGTAGCGATGAGCTCAAGGGTGGCAGCGATGTGCGTCATGCTGGCGATGGCAGTGAGCGCCTGCGGGGCCGAGGGGCCTGTGCGTGCGGATCCGGCTGCCTCTTCCAGCGATTCCGAACTGCCGGACCCCACGGCAGGACGCACGGGAGCACTCGAAGGTAGTGGTGCTATGTCCTGCGCGGAGGAGTACACCCCCGCGGCACTGACGAACCGCGCGTTCGCCTTCGACGGCGTGGTCACGGATATAGGCGGCTCCGTCTCCGACCAAGGTGGTGAAGGCGACCTCGGGCTTCCCGGCGTCACCTTCCGGGTGTATCAATGGTTCTCCGGCGGCGAAGACCGCACGTTCAAGGTGGACCTTCAGGCGCCAAGGGGCTCATTTGGTGTCGGCTCCCGACTGCTGGTGAGCGGCGAATCCCGCTGGGGCAAGCCAGACTTGGCCGACGCCATTGCATGGGGATGCGGCTTCACTCGGTATTTCGACGCCAAGACGGCACACGCTTGGGAGCAGGCACTCTAGGCGACCGCGCCCTCAGCGGCAGGACCGTAAACAGCGCACTGTCTGCGGCATGTGCGTGCGAGGTCGCTAGCCTCGCGCGTAACGTGCGGATCGTGATCTATCCCGACGACGAGCACCCGTGCCCCGTTTGTGGTGCGGACTGGAAGGTGCCGCATGTCTGGCCGCGAAGGCCGGGGCGGCAGTCCCCTCGTCGCGACCGGAGTCGATGGTTCGTGCCCGAGGATTCGGGCTGGTGCTCAGACCCCGAGTGCCGCATCTCGGACGAGCAGCGAGACGAGTACCGGGTGTTCCGGCGCATCATGGGTTGGGACCCCACTGAAGAGTCGGTGACCCGGCCCAGCGAGTAGCGGATCGCGGCGGATCCGGACAAGTGCTCCGTCAGACATGCAAAGGGGCGCGCCTTCCGCTGGCCACACGCTGAGCAGCGCGCGGTACGGGTGCCATTGCATGTCTGACGGCGCGCTCTGCGAACGTCCGCAACTCGGCATTATGTAGGTATCGGTTGTCAAGAGGCTTCGGTGGTGTCGAGGCTGGTGATGAGTTCGTCGTAGATCTCGGCTCGTCGGGTTTGGCCTTTGGCGCAGGCGTCGTCGCGTTGGGCGAGCAGTGTGGGGCGGAACTCGATGGTGGTCTGGAAGAAGGTGCAGGATTCGCAGATCGTCTCGTACTGGCAGTCCATGACTTTGGGTCGGGTGCAGTAGCCGTTGCCGAGCATGCGGGAGTGTTCGCGGTTGAGCCGTGCCATGTTCGGTCCGAGGGCGTCGGCGGGTAGCTGGGCGGGTGCGGCGTAGAGCGCGTCGACTTTCTCGGCGACGGTGAAGTACTCCTGGGCGACGGTGCGGTTGGCGATCTTGGCGTACACCAGGGTCATGTCCATCGACTTGTGACCGAGCATCGCGGCGATCGCCTCCAGGCTCATGCCGCGGTTGATGGCTTGGGTGGCCAGGGTGTGGCGCAACTGGTGGGGGTGGATGTGGCCCAGTCCTGCGGCGGCGCCGGCCCTGTTGATCATCCGGGTGACGGAGTGACGGTCCTGGGCGGTGCCTCGCTCGCGGGGAAGTAGGAGCTGGTGAGCGTCGGGCACGTGCGCGGCCCGGTAGGCGGTGACCAGCTCGACCAGGCGCGGGTGCAGGGGCAGGTAGCGGTCCTCGTGCAGCTTGCCGACCGGGACGTGCAGCCAGTGGGTGTCGCCGATGACGACGATGGCGTCGGCGGTCAGGGCGGTGTACTCCCCGACGCGCAGCCCGGTGCGCAGCAGGAACTCCACCGTCACCCCGACGAGCTGGCGCCGGTCGGCCTGGGCTGCTTTGAGCAGGGCGGCCGCGGCGTGGTCATCGAGTGCCTTGGGCAGGGCGTGGCGCTGCTTGGGCACGTCGCCGGGGAACATCGGGACCCGCGGTGGTGCGTCCGGCCAGGCCCACTCCTCGATGCGCAGGAAGAACATCCGCAGCGTCCCGAGGCGGTGGGCGATGGTCGCCGGTGAGGCTGCGGGCTTGTTCTGTCCGGGGCGGGCCGCCAGCCACGGCTTGTACCCCTCGATGTGGGTGCGGGCGATGTCGCGCACGCAGGTGACCTCGCGGTGGTGGCCCAGCAGGTAGGTGGCGAAGGAGCGCAGACACAGGTCGGCGTTGTCCACGCTGCCCGGGCGCAGCACGACGGCGATCTGGTCCAGGTAGGCGCGCATCGTGGCTGCCACGGCCGGTAGGTCGACCTCGACCTGGGCCCAGGTCGCCATCGCCGCTGCACCGCCGCGTTGGTGCTGGTCGGGGGAGAACCGTTGCGGCAGTGTGGTTCTCATCGCATCCTCCGGAAGCCGGGGATGCTGACCGGGTCGGGTTCGTGCACGACCGGCGGGGCGAACCCCTCGGCGCCGGCGTAGACCTGGGCGTCGATGACCTCCGCGGCCCGGCGGTACTGCGAGGCGAGCCAGTCATCGGCCAGGTGCAGGTAGATCCTGGTCGACTCGATCGAGGCGTGCCCGGCCTGGGCCTGGACCGCTTCCAGCGCCATCCCAGCCTCCCGCAGCCGGGTCAGGCAGGTGTGCCGCAGCTCGTGGCAGCTGCCGTGAGTCAGCCCTCCCCGGTCCCGCGCTGAGGCCAACACCTGCTCCAGGCCCTTCGCTGACAGCGCACGACCCCGGTTGGGGCGTTTGAGCACCAGGAACACCTGGTCGGTGTCGGCGCCCGCTGGGCGTTCGGTGTCCAGGTAGGCGCCCAGATGCTCAAAGAACCTTGGCGAGACCGGCACCAGGCGCTGGTGACCGCCCTTGCCGTCGGCGACGAACAGCTGCCGGTCACCGGCGTTGACGTCGCCCAGCCTCAGCCCGAGGACCTCACAGCGCCGCAGCCCGCCCAGCAGCATCGCCGAGACCATGGCGCGGTCCCGGTGCGTGCGCAGCGCCGTGGTCAGCGCGTCGACCTCGGCCGGGGCCAGGATCCTCGGCAGCGTGCGGGACGCTCGCACCAACGGCACACCTTGGGAGGGGCGCGACCTCTCCCGGCGGGTCGGCAGCCCACGTGGGACCGGGTTGGCAGCCACGTCGCCGCGCACCGTCAAGAACGCGTACAGCCCGCCGATCGTGGACAGCCGGCGCCGGATCGTCCGCAGCGAGACCCCGCCTCCTTCCTCGGGTGCACGAGCCCGCACCAGCTGCGGATCGGGCAGGGCCGACAGCCCGGCCCGTTGGGCCGTGATGAAGCCCAGCACGTCGACCGGACGCACCTCGCCCACTGGCTTACCCACCACGGCGAAGAAGACCTTCAGGTCGAACCACGTCGCCAACACCGTGTTCGGACGCGAGCGTGCGGCCACGAACTCCAGATACGCATCGAGTAACGGATCACCCAACCGGCCCCCCGACGCACTCGGCTCGGACTCCACAGGCGAGATCAGGCACGGCAGAACACCAGTCATCACGGTTCCTCCTCGAGTGGAACGACGAGGCCAACCATCCCGCGCCAGTGACCGAGAAGATCACCTACATATCAAGCAGATCCGGAAGCTTCCGCTGACCCATCCGGTGGGCTTGCACCGAGCTCTCGAGCGCGTCAGCGGGAGGTGCGGCGGACCAAGGCTCTCCGAGCCTCGTGAGGGCTCGCTCGGGCTGACATGCACTCCGGGCCAGGTTCACCGAACACCGCGGAACCTGTCGGGCCTGTGCGGGCGTTGTCCCGACAACCCCGCCCCCGACGCCGAAAGACCATGGACCCCCACCATCCCGCCAGACGCCCCGTCCACCACTCGTTGGTCCAGCCGTGAACGGGCTGTGGCTGAACCTCGGCCTCGTCGGGGTGCTCGTCCTGGTCAACGCCGCCTTCTCGGGCAGCGAGATGGCCCTGGTCTCCCTGCGCGAGAGCCAGCTGGCCCAGCTCGAACGTGAAGGCACCGCACGGGGCAAACGCCTCGTCGCCCTCGCCCGCGACCCCAACCGCTTCCTGGCCACGATCCAGATCGGCATCACGCTCGCCGGGTTTCTGGCATCCGCAGCCGCGGCCGTGTCCCTGGCCGCGCCCCTCGTGCCTTACCTGTCCGTGCTCGGCGGTGCGGCCGAGGCCGTCGCCATCGCCATGGTCACGGCGATCCTCACCGTGGTCACGCTCGTGCTCGGTGAGCTGGCTCCCAAGCGCATCGCCATGCAGCGGGCCCTGCCGTGGGCCATGATCGCGGTCGGCCCCATCGACGTGTTGTCCCGGGTCACCAGCCCCTTGGTGAGGATGCTGAGCGCGGCGAGCAACCTCGTGGTCCGCCTCGCCGGGGTCAGTCCTGACGCCGGCGAGGCCGAGATGACGCGCGAGGAGCTCGCGCACCTGGTCTCCAGCCAGCAGACGCTCCACGAGGAGCAGCGCGAGATCCTCAGCGGCGCCTTGGACCTCGACACCCGCCTGCTGCGCGAGGTGATGGTTCCGCGACGGTCGGTCTTCACGCTCGGCGCGGACCTCACGATCAGCCAGGCGCTGGAGGAGCTGGCCGCGGCCGGTCACTCGAGGGCGCCGGTCACCCGCCGTGGCCACCTCGACGACGTCGTCGGGGTGGTGCACTGGTCGAACGTCCACCGTGGACGTGACGCGGCAGTCTCCACCGTCGTGACCCCAGCGCTGTACCTGCCCGACACCCTGCGCGTCATCGAGGCGCTGCGCCAGTTCAAGCAGCAGCGCCACCATCTCGCGATCGTCCTCGACGAATACGGGGCACCCGACGGCATCGTCACGCTGGAGGACCTGCTCGAGGAGGTCGTCGGCGAGATCTACGACGAGACCGACCGGGACCTGTCCACCGCCAGGCGCCTCGAGGACGGCGCCGTCGTCGTCCCCGGCGGCTTCCCCCTGCACGACCTGCCCGACGTCGGGATCGACCTGACCCCCGCACACCGGGACTACACGACGGTCAACGGACTGGTCATGGATGCCCTCGGCCAGGTCCCGCGCCGGGCCGGCGACACCGTCACGGTCGACGGCTGGCAGATCGAGGTGCTCGAGATCGCCGGTCTCGTCGCGAGCAGGGTGGCCTTCCGCCGCACCCAGAAGCCGGAGCCCTCGGACCCGGCCGAATGATCAGGGATGCCGTCCGCGCACCGACGCGGACGGCATCCGGTCACGTCGCGGCGATGGTGCCCGTGGCCAGCAGGCCGACGAGCACGGCGGCGAGGGCGAGCCGGTAGACGACGAAGATCGTGAACGTGTGGCTCGCGACGTACTTGAGCAGCCAGGCGATGACCACGTAGCCGATGCCGAAGGCGATCACCGTCGCGAGCAGGGTCGGACCCCACGCCGCGGTGGCGTCGTCACCGATGTCCTTGAGCTTGTAAAGCCCCGAGGCCATGACAGCGGGCACCGCGAGCAGGAAGGCGTACCGGGCAGCGACCTCGCGGCGGTAGCCCATGAAGAGCCCACCCGAGATCGTCGCGCCCGAGCGGGAGACCCCGGGGATCAGGGCCAGCGCCTGCCAGAACCCCAGGGAGATCGCGTGCTTCCACGTCAGCTGGTCGATGGTGCGCTCGTTCCTGGCGACGCGGTCGGCCACGGCCAGCACGATGGCCACCCCGGCGAGCATGGCCGCCGTGATCCACAGGTTGCGCAGGCCGCTGTCGATGGCGCCCTCGAAGAGCAGGCCGAGGACGGCGATCGGGAGCGAGCCGACGATGACCATCCAGCCCATCCGCACGTCGGGGTCGCTCTGTGGCAGCTTGCCGACCAGGGCCAGGCTCCACCGCGAGATGATCCGCCAGATGTCCTTGGCGAAGTAGACGATGACCGCCGACTCGGTGCCGATCTGGGTGACCGCCGTGAACGCCGCCCCCGGGTCACGTCCGTCGAAGAACAACTGCCCGACGATCAGGAGGTGGGCGCTCGAGGAGATGGGGAGGAATTCGGTCAGCCCCTGCACGATGCCCAGGACAATTGCTTCGAACCACGTCACACGCCCCATCGTGGCACAGCGGGCCTCGTGGGCTCGGATGCCGTCCGGCCGGCCTGGTGCCCGCCTCGCGGGCTCGGCCCGCGTGGCTCTGCCCACATGGCTCCCCGGGTAGGAGCCGCGCCTCCGCCCGACCTCCTTCGTCGGTCGCGCGGTGTCGCTCCCAAGATTCCTACCCGGGGTGCTGGCTTGCTTCGCTGCGCCAGCTCCCCGGGTAGGAATCGAACCTACGTCGCTTGTCCTGATTCAAAGTCAGGCGGGCCCTACCAGCAGACCAACCGGGGACCGGTGCGCACGGCGGCGCACGGCATACGGTGAGGGTAATGGACTGAGCCGGGCACAATGACAGGGTGACTGCCCCTGCCTCGGCCAAGCCCCCCAAGACCAGCCGTGCCCGGATGACCGGGCGCGAGCGTCGCGAGCAGCTCATCGGGGTGGGTCGCAAGCACTTCGCCGACAAGGGTTTCGAGGGGACGACGATCGAGGAGATCGCCGCCTCGGCCGGGGTGTCCAAGCCCGTCGTCTACGAGCACTTCGGGGGCAAGGAGGGCCTGTACGCCGTCGTCGTCGACCGGGAGATCGAGAGCCTGCTCAGCGCGGTGCAGGGAGCGCTGACCTCCGAGGGCACCTCGCGCGAGATCATCGAGCGGGCCGCCCTGGCCCTCCTCGGCTACGTCGAGACCTCGACCGACGGCTTCCGGATCCTCGTGCGGGACAGCCCCACCGGGCAGGCCACCGGCTCCTTCGCCAGCCTCATGAGCGACATCGCCAGCCAGGTCGAGCACATCCTCGCGGCCGAGTTCAAGTCCCACAAGCTCGACCCCAAGGCAGCCCCGATGTACGCGCAGATGCTCGTCGGCATGATCGCGCTGACCGGCCAGTGGTGGCTGGACTCCCGCAAGTTCAAGAAGCACGAGGTCGCCGCTCACGTCGTCAACCTCGCGTGGAACGGGCTGACCGGCCTAGAACCCAAGCCCACCCTGACCGCCAGCCCGTCCTGAGGGCCGGCCGGACGGCATCCGGTGCGCGTCAGCCCGTCTTCTGGCCGACCGCGAAGACCCGGCGGAACGGGTAGAGCACCCCGATCGGCGTGCGCGGGTACGCCTCCGCGAGCAGCGCGGTGTAGGGCTCGAGGAACGCAGCGCGCTCGTCGTCCTCGGTGAGGATGTCGAGCACCGGCCGCAGCCCGGTGGCCGTGACCCAGCTCAGCACGGGGTCGTCCTCGTCGCCCTCCGGGTCCAGGACGTGCAGGTAGGTGGTCTCCCAGGCGTGGACCGTGCAGCCCAGTCGGGTGAGGTAGCGCAGGTAGGTGGCCGGCTCCCCCACCGCTGGCAGGTCCAGGGCGGCACCCAGCTCACCGGCCCGCTCGTGCTGCTCCGCCGTCTCGCGCATGAGGCGGTGGCTCGGGGCGTCGAAGTTGCCGGGCACCTGCAGCCCCAGCCACCCGCCGGGGTCAAGCGCCTCGACCCAGGTGTCGAGCAGGTCGAGGTGTCCGGGAATCCACTGGAGGGTGGAGTTGGCGATGATGACGTCCGGGGCCACACCGAGGGAGGCCGGGTCCCACTCACGCAGGTCGGCCTGCACCCACTCGACCCGGCCGGCGTCGTCGAGGGCGCGGGCGGACTCGAGCATTGCCTCGGACGCGTCGACGCCGATGACGCGGGCCTGCGGCCAGAGCTCACCCAGCATGAGGGTGGCCGGGCCGTGGCCGCACCCGAGGTCGACGACGACCGCGGGGTCCTCGGTGCGCACCTGGGCGAGCAGGTCGGCGAAGGGCCTGCTGCGTTCGGCCGAGAACCGGCCATAGGCGGTGGGGTCCCAGCTCACGTGCTCGCTCATGCCGTGCTCCTCGGGTCGGGCGCCTCGTGTGGTGAACCTGGTGGATCCGTGGACGGCGCCGGTGTCTCGATGTCAAGAAACTTGACGGGCAGTAGAGTCGGCCTCATGGCCGCTGACGATGTCGACCGTATCGTCTCCGCGTGGCGCCGGGAGCGTCCCGGGCTCGACGTGGCGCCCCTCGAGGTCTTCAGCCGGGTGTCCCGCCTGGCCCGACGCCTCGATCGGGCCCGCGGCACGGCCTTCGCCGAGCACGGCCTCGACGGGTGGGAGTTCGACGTCCTGTCGGCGCTGCGCCGGGCCGGCACGCCCTACGAGCTCAGCCCCGGGCAGCTCGTCACCGAGACCCTCGTGACGAGCGGGACGATGACCAACCGCGTCGACCGGCTCGCCGCCCGTGGCTATGTCGAGCGCCACCCCGACCCCACGGACCGGCGCGGAGTCCTGGTCCGGCTCACCCCCACGGGCATGGACGTCGTGGATGCCGCCCTCGCCGACCTCCTCGCCCACGAGCACCAGCTCCTCGCAGAGCTCTCAGGCACCGAGCGCGATGACCTGGCCGCCCTGCTGCGTCGCCTGTTGCACCCCTTCGAGACCGACGCGGGCTGACCGGCATCCGGCATCTGGCGTCCTTCGTGATGCCGCCGAGGCCCGGGCGCATCTCACACCGATCCGAGTTGTGTAGGTAAGCCTTACCTCCATACCCTCGGTTCGTGCCTCCCACCGCCGCTGCTCCCCCGCGGGTTCAGGTGCACCCCGCGCAGTCGGGGCCGGGTACGGCCCTGAGCTGGCGGGCGGCACCTGACTCCGCGGACGCCGTGCACGTGCGGGGCAGGGACGGGCGGCTGAGGACGCTGACGCGCGGTGAGCTCGCCCAGCGGGTGGCGAGCGCGGCCGGCATCCTCGCCGGTGAGCGGCGACTCGTGCACGTCCACGGCGCCAACGACCTCGACACCCTCGTCGGCTACCTCGCGGCCCACGAAGCCGGTCACGTCGTGCTGCTCACCCCGCCCGGCTCCCCTGCGTTGGCCCTGGCCGCCGCCTGGGACCCCGACATCACCGTCAGCTCCACCGGCGGCGGCACTCCTGCGATCCAGCACCACCGCGAGAACGCAGCTCACCACCTGCACCCCGACCTCGCCCTGCTCATGAGCACGAGCGGCTCGAGCGGCTCGCCCCGCCTGGTGCGGCTCTCCCACGAGAACCTGCGCAGCAACGCCGAGGCGATCGCCTCGGCCCTCGGCATCCGCGCGAGCGACCGAGCGCTCACCAGCCTGCCGCTGCACTACTGCTACGGCCTGAGCATCGTGCACAGCCACCTGCTCGTCGGGGCGTCGATCGTGCTCACCGACCTCTCGGTGGCCGACGAGTGCTTCTGGACGCTCGCACGCGAAAGCGGCGTGACCGCCCTGGCCGGGGTCCCCCACACCTTCGAGCTGCTCGACCGCGTCGGTTTCGCCACGATGGACCTCCCGCACCTGCGCACCGTCACGCAGGCCGGCGGCCGGATGGACCCGCACCGTGTCGTCGAGCTGGCCACCCTCGGGCGCCAGCGGGGCTTCGACCTGTTCGTCATGTACGGCCAGACCGAGGCGACCGCGCGGATGGCCTACCTGCCCCCCGACCTCGCCGCCGAGCACCCCACCACGGTCGGCGTGGCCGTGGCCGGCGGGTCCCTCGAGGTCGTCGACGGCGAGGTCGTCTACTGCGGGCCCAACGTCATGCTCGGCTACGCCGACAGCGCCGCCGACCTCGCGCTGGGGCGAACCGTCGAGCGCCTGCACACCGGTGACCTCGGCCGCATCACGGATGCCGGTCTGCTCGAGATCACCGGCCGCCGGTCGCGCGTCGCCAAGGTTCTCGGGCACCGGGTCGACCTCGACCACGTCGAGCGCACCCTGCGCACCGAGGGGCACGACGTGCGGTGCCTCGCCGCGCCGGATGCCGTCACGCTCGCCTGCGCACCGGGCCCCACCTCGGGCGACCACAGGAGGCTGGCCGAGCGCGCGGCGCAGGCAGCCGGCATCCCGACGCGGTGCGTGCAGGTGCTGACCGCCGCCGACCTCGGCCTGGACGCGCTGCCCCACCTGAGCAGCGGCAAGGTCGACTACGCCACGCTGACCGACCTGGCGGCCGCGGCCACGACCGAGGCGCCGGCCACCACGTGGTCCCTGCGCGAGCGGTACGCCGCCGCGCTCGGGCTGGCATCGGTCTCACCGGAGGACTCCTTCGCCTCCCTCGGCGGTGACTCGCTGTCCTACGTCGAGGTGTCGCTGCACGTCGAGGACCACCTCGGACACCTGCCGACGAACTGGCACCTGCTGACGCTGCGCGACCTCGAGGCGCTGGAAGCCGAGCAGGCCACCAAAGCCGGCCGGGCGGCATCCGGCAACGGCCGACGGCCGGCACCCGACGGCACGCTGCACACCCTGCGCGCCCGCCTGCGCCGGGCGCTGTCCACCCGTTCCGTCGAGACGAGCGTCGTGCTGCGAGCCGTCGCCATCGTGCTCATCGTCGGCACCCACGCCCACGTCTTCAGGCTCCAGGGCACGGCCCACGCCCTGCTCGTGCTCGTCGGCTGGAACCTGGCCCGCTTCCGGCTCGGCGAGGCACCGCGCACCGAGCGCGTGCGCGGCCTGCTCACCGCGGTGCGCCGCATCGCCGCGCCGGCGCTCGTCGTCATCGTCGGCGCCCACCTGCTCATCGGGCAGTACGCGTGGTCGACCATGACCCTGCTCAACTGGGTGTTCGGGCAGGAGCGGCTCGGCCCCGACTGGCGGTTCTGGTTCATCGAGTCGGCGGTGTTCGTGCTTCTCCTCGTCACCGCCGTCGTCGCGACGCCGTGGGGCGACCGCCTCGAGCGTCGGCACCCGTTCGCGCTGCCGCTGGCGCTGTCGGGCGTCGGGATGCTGTGGTGGAAGGGCCTGCTCTTCCCGCCCGTGCCGCACATGCAGGGCTCCGCGCTCGTCGTCTCGTGGTTGTTCTGCCTGGGCTGGGCCGCTGCCAAGGCGCAGGGGCTGGGTCAGCGGGTGCTCGTCACGGCCGTCGCGATCCCCACCGTCGGCACCTTCTCGGGCAACCCCAAGCGTGACCTGCTCACCCTCACCGCGGCCCTGCTCGTCATCTGGGTGCCGACCCTGCGAGTGCCCCGTGGGCTCGTGCCGCTGGTGCAGGTGCTCGCCGCGAGCTCGCTGTTCATCTACGTGCTGCACTGGCACGTGCTCCAGGAGACCCGCTCGACCCCGTGGCTCGGCTACCTGGGTGGCCTCGTGGCCGGTGTCGCCTACTGGTGGGTGTGGACCCGCGGCCCCGGCCTGGCGCGCGCCGCCCGTGGCAGGTGGGCGCGGGGCACTCGGCCGGCCGCGCACCGCAACGCAGATCAGCCGATGATCTCGGCGGCCTCCAGCCACTGAAGCTCGAGGTCCTCGCGCTCGTCGACGATCTCGCGCAGCTCGCGGTTGAGCACGAGCACCCGGGCGTGGTCGGTGGCTGCCGTGAGCATCGCGGCGTGCAGCTTCGCCTCGCGGTCGGCGAGGCGGCTCAGCTGCTTCTCGACCCGGGCCATCGTCTTGCGGGCCTCACGGGCCTCGGCCGGCGACGCCGCCGGCACGGCCGGCGTCGTGGATGCCGTCTGCCCACCACCCGCTGTCCCTGCAGACCCCGGCCCGGCCGACGCCGAGACCGCAGCCGCCGTCGCGACGGCAGCGGCAGCCGACCGCCCGGCATCCCAGGTCGAGGCCGGACCACCGGCCGCGGCGGCGCGCAGGCGAAGGTACTCCTCGACGCCCCCGGGCAGCTCGCGCAGGCGGCCGTCGCCGAGCAGCGCAACCTGTCGGTCACACACGCGCTCGAGGAGGTAGCGGTCGTGGGAGACGACGATGAGGGTGCCCGCCCACCCGTCGAGGAGGTCTTCCAGGGAGGTCAGCGTCTCGATGTCCAGGTCGTTGGTCGGCTCGTCGAGCAGCAACACGTTCGGCTCGTCCATGAGGAGGCGGGTCAGCTGCAGGCGCCGCCGCTCACCACCGGAGAGGTCGCCGACGCGCGTCTGCTGGCGGGGCCCGGTGAACCCGAGCCGCTGCGCGAGCTGGGATGCCGTGAGCTCCTTGGCGCCGAAGCGCACCACCGCGCGCACGTCCTCGACGGCCTCGATGACCCGGCGGTCGGACCACTTCTCGAGCTCGCGAACCTCCTGCGAGAGCACCGCCAGGCGCACGGTGACACCGACCTTGCGCTTGCCCGCGGCGAGCGCGACGTCCCCCGCGATGGCGCGCAGCAAGGTCGACTTGCCGGCGCCGTTGACGCCGACGATGCCGGTGCGCTCGCCGGGTGCCAGGCGCCAGGTGACGTGGTCGAGCAGCACCCGGTCGCCGACGCTGATCCGGGCGTCGATGAGGTCGACGACGTCCTTGCCGAGACGGGTCGTGGCGAACCGCATGAGCTCGACGCCGTCACGGGCCGGGGGCTCGTCGGCGATGAGGGCGTTGGCCGCGTCGATCCGGAACTTGGGCTTGCTCGTGCGCGCCGGTGGTCCGCGCCGCAGCCAGGCGAGCTCCTTGCGAAGGAGGTTGTCACGGCGCTCGGCGATCACCCCGGCCATCCGCTCGCGTTCGGCCTTGGCCAGCACGTAGGCCGCGTAGCCGCCCTCGTAGGCGAAGACCTGGCCGGAGTCGACCTCCCAGGTCTGGGTGGCGATCGCGTCGAGGAACCAGCGGTCGTGGGTGATCGCGACGACGGCGTTGTCCGGCCGAGCGTGCTGGCGCACGAGGTGGTCGGCCAGCCAGGCCACCCCTTCGACGTCGAGGTGGTTGGTCGGTTCGTCGAGCAGCAGCAGGTCGGGCGCGGAGACGAGCAGGGCCGCCAGGGCCACCCGTCGGCGCTCGCCACCGGACAACGGCCCCACCGGGGCATCCATCCCGCCGACGACGGGTGCGTCGAGCCCACCGAGCAACCCGGTGAGGACGTCGCGAATGCGGGCGCTGGCGGCCCACTCGTGCTCGGGGAGGTCACCGATGACGGTCTCGTGCACGGTGGCTGCCGGGTCGAGTCCGTCGTCCTGGGTCAGCACCCCGACGGTCAGCCCGCCCACCCGGGCCACCCGCCCGGTGTCGACGCCCCGGGTGCCCGAAAGCACGCGCAGGAGGGTGGTCTTGCCACCGCCGTTGCGGCCGACGATGCCGATGCGGTCGCCGCCACCGACCCCGAGCGAGACGCCATCGAGGACCTGGGCGGTGCCGAGCGCGAGGGAGGCCCGCTCGACCGAGACGAGGTTGGCCACTAGTCGGTCCGCTGGTGGATCACGTGGGCGCCGTGGACCGGGCCGCTGGCGCGCCGCACGTCGCGCACGACGCCGCTGGCCGTGAGCGCGACGGCGAGGTCGATGCCGGCCTCGTTGTTCTCGACGAGGAAGGCCGTCGTCGGGCCGGAGCCGGAGACGATGCCGCCGAGGGCTCCGTACTCCATGCCCGCGGCGAGCACCTCGGCGAGATCGGGCCGCAGCGACAGCGACGCCGCCTGCAGGTCGTTGGACAGCTGCGGTGCGAGCTCGTGGGGGTCGCCGGTGCGCAGGGCGCTCATGAGGGCGGCAGTGGGCGCGGGGTCCGGCACCTCCTCGTCGGCACGCAGCCGATCGCACTCGGCGTAGACGGCCGGCGTGGACAGCCCGCCCTCGGCGAGCGCGAACACCCAGTGGTAGGTGCCCCGGGCGAGCACGGGTGCGAGGAGCTCACCGCGCCCGCTGCCCATCGCCGTGCCCCCGGCGATGAGGAAGGGCACGTCGCTGCCGAGCTCGCTGGCGAGGTCCTCCAGCTCTTCGCGGTCCAGGTCGAGGTCCCAGAGGTGGTCGAGCGCGACGAGGGTCGCAGCGGCATCCGCCGACCCGCCGGCCATCCCGCCCGCCACCGGGATGCCCTTGCGGATGGCGATGTGCACCGGGTCGATGTCGAAGTGGGCCTCCACGAGCCGTGCCGCGCGCATGGCGAGGTTGTCGCCGTCCTCGGGCACCCCCGCCGCGAGTGGCCCGGAGACGGTGACACCCCAGTCTTCGGCGGCAGCCACGGTGACGTCGTCGTAGAGGCTCACCGCCTGGAACACCGTGGACAGTGCGTGGTAGCCGTCGGGGCGGCGCGGGCCGACGAGCAGCTCGAGGTTGACCTTGGCCGGCACCCGGACCGTCACCGGGGCGGGGACGAGGGGAGCCGAGGTCATGTCCCCACCCTAAAGTGCTTCAGGGCCCCTGCACCGCCTGGACCCGAGCGGAGGCGACCGCGGCGAAGGTTGCGACGTCGAGCTGCTCCCCACGGGTGCGGGGGTCAACTCCCGCCGCCGTCAGGGCAGCCTCGGCGAGCGCGGGTGACCCCGCCCACGAGGCGAGGGCAGCGCGCAGGGTCTTGCGGCGCTGCGCGAAGGCCGCGTCGACGCAGGCGAAGACCTCCTGCCGGGTGGCGTCGGTGACCGGTGGTTCGCGGCGGGTCAGGGCGACGAGTCCGGAGTCGACGTTCGGCACCGGCCAGAAGACGCTGCGCGGTACCCGGCCGGCGAGCCGCACGTCGGCGTACCAGGCGGCCTTGACGCTCGGCACCCCGTACGTCTTGGAACCAGGGCCCGCCGCGAGCCGCTCGGCAACCTCGAGCTGGACCATGACGAGGATCGTGCGCACCGTGGGGAACAGCTCGAGGAAGCGCAGGACCACCGGCACGGACACGTTGTAGGGCAGGTTCGCGACGAGGGCCGTCGGCGCGGGCCCGGGCAGCTCGGTCACGGTGAGGGCGTCGGCCTGCACCACGTCGAGGCGGTCGACGAGGGTGGGCGCGTGCTGGGCGACCGTCTCGGGGAGCGCTGCGGCCAGCACCGGGTCGACCTCGATCGCGACGACCCGGTCGACCTCCGGCAGCAGGGCCAGGGTCAACGAGCCCAGGCCCGGACCCACCTCGATGACCGTGTCACCCGGCCCGACACCCGCGACCCGCACGATGCGCCGGACGGTGTTGCCGTCGACGACGAAGTTCTGCCCCCACTGCTTGGTCGGGCGGATGCCGTGGCGCGCGGCGAGGTCGCGGATCTCACCTGCCCCCAGCAGGCTCACCTCGTGGTCGTCGGACATGCGCTCACCCTAACCACGACGCACGGTGCCGGGCCGACGCGAGGCGTCGACCCGGCATCCGAGGTCGTGATGAGGTCGTTGATCAGGCTGCGTGCGCGCAGCCCCACGGGGAGAGGCCGGCCCGCGCGTAGTAGCGGTTGGCGATGGTGATCTGCTCGGCGCGCGATGCGAGGTCGGCGCGGGGGGCGAAGTCGTCGCCACCCATGGCCAGCCAGGACGCGGTGGCGAACTGCAGACCGCCGTAGTAGCCGTTGCCGGTGTTGATGTTCCAGCGGCCACCGGACTCGCACTGGGCGATCCGGTCCCACATGGCGGCGCGGGCGGTGTTGATGCCGGCACCCGAGGTGCTGCCACCGCCGCCGCTGCTCGTGGTGGTGGACGCAGGGCGGGCCTTGGTGCCGACCTTGACGACGGCCGCGACGGGCTTGGTGGTGACCGTGCTCTTGACGACCTTGGCGCTCGTCTTCTTGCCGTCGACGTAGGTGACCTGGCTGACGACGGTCTTGGCGCCCTTCTTGCCCTTGGTGACGACCTTGGTCTGGCCCTTGTAGAGGCTCGAGTCCTTCTGCTTGGTCGTCGTGAACGCGATGGCCTGCTTCGCGGTCTCGGTCTTGACGTCCACGCGCTTCAGGGTGATCTTCATGCCGTCCTCGACCGAGGTCGGCATGACCGGGGACACGACGTCCGCCGTGCGCTTGGCGACGTCGAGCTCGGCCAGGACGCCGAACACGGTCTGGCTCGTCGTGGTGACCTTGCGGGTCTTGCCGTCGGCGACGACCGTGACGTTCTTCGGCGTGGTGACCGCCAGGGTGAGGCCGTCCCGGCCCAGGCTCTGCGAACGCGATGCCGTCAGGGCCGCACCGTCGGCGCGGATGTTCAGCTCGGTCAGGGCGCCGTCAACCGTGGTGGCCGTGGTCCAGCGCTCGGTCGTCTCACCGTCGACGGTCACCGTGAGGAGGCGGCCGTAGCGCACCGAGATGCGGTCGCCGTCGCTGACCGGGGTGTCCAGGGAGGGCACCACGTCGTCGTGCGGGCCGACGGTGATGTCCTGCTTGGCAAGGACGTCGGCGACGGTGCTGCCGAAGACGTGCACCGAGGTGGGCTGACCGTCGACGGTGACCTCGACTGCCTTGTCCGCGTGGGCGATGCCGACGGCACCGCCAGCGATGACGAGGGCAGCGACACCTTGGGCGACATGACGAAGGGGGCGGGTGAAAAGCACGGTTCTCCAGTGTTCGTGATCTCCGGGCACCGATCTCGGACGCGGCCGCAGGCGGCCCTGACGACCCGTCGCCGGGGCGTCGCACGCAGACACCTTCCCTGCCGACACCGGCGGCGATCAGGGTGGTCGTACGTGCCGTCCGAGGCGTTTCGGCCCCGGCCATTCCCTCCAGCGTGACGGAGTCAGCGGGTGAAGGTCAAATTTTGGTAACGGTCATGCAGGGCTCGGCGCGCCTCACGCAGCACATCTGTCGCACGAGCCCCACCAGTAACGAGATCCGCGTCACGGTGCGGCGAACGGCGCTGACCACGGGCCGTAGAGACGCTCGGCGTTGTCGCTGAGGGCCTCGCACAGGGTGGGCACCGCGACGCCGAGGACCCCGGCCATCACCCGCACCGTGAGGGGCACCAGGGCCGGTGAGTTCGTCGCGCCGCGCCACGGGTGCGGCGTGAGGTAGGGCGCGTCGGTCTCCACGAGCAGGAGGTCGAGCGGTGTCACGGCCAGGGCGTCGCGCAGGGCCGTCGCGTTCTTGAAGGTGACGGTTCCGCTGAAGGACAGGTGGTAACCGCGCTCGACGCACTGCCGCGCCAGCTCCGGCCCGCCGGAGAAGCAGTGCATCACCGTGGCCGGCGGCGCCCCCTCCTCGTCGAGGATGCGCACCACGTCGTCGTGGCTGTCACGGTCGTGGACCTGCAACGCCTTGCCGAGACGCTTCGCGAGGTCGATGTGCCACCGGAAGGACTCCTGCTGCACCGGGACACCGTCGGGCCCGGTCCGGAAGTAGTCCAGGCCGCTCTCGCCGACGACCCGAACCCGCGGGTGGGCTGCGAGACGCTCGATCTCGGCATACGCCGCCGTCAACTCCCCCGTCGCAGCAAGCCCGGGAACCTCGTTGGGGTGCAGGGCAACTCCCGCGAGCACCCCGGCGTGGTGCTCGGCCGCGGCGACGGCGAACCGCGCCCCGGGCAGGTCGCACCCGATCTGCACCAGCCGGTCGACGCCGACGTCGGCCGCTGCCGCCAGCACGGGGCCAAGAGCCTCGACCGACACCTCGGTGCCGTCCCGGGTGATGTCCAGGTGGGTGTGGTTGTCGACGACCGGAACCGGCAGTGGATCCGGTGCCGTGGGGACCCGCTCAGGGGCGGCCTCCGCACGGGGCGTCACGACAGGCCCCACTCCTGGAGCACCTCGGCCTCATCGAGCTTGGTGAACACCGGCGCCGGCTTGACCACCGGAGCGCCGACCAGCACGGGCGTCGACTCCCACCGCGGGGTGCCGGAGTAGTCGCCCGTGATCACCGGGTAGCTGCGATCCGAGTCGCCGTCGTCGAGACCGACGACGTCGGTGAGCACCGGCATGGGGACGAACTCCCCCACCCCGCCGAGGGCGAGGTGCACCCGGTTCGCGGCATGCGGCAGGAACGGCGCGAGCATGGTGTTGAGGTCGGAGACGCTCTGGATCAGGGTGTGGAGCACCGTGGCCAGCCGCTCGCGCTCGTCCTCACCCTTGAGCTTGAAGGGCTCGGTGCGCGAGACGTACGCGTTGACCTCGCCGACGATCCGCATCGTCTCGGCAAGCGCGGCCTTGACCCGGTTGCGCTCCAGCAGGGCACCGACCGTGGCGAACGCACCGGTGACCGTGTCCCGCACCTCGATGTCGATGTCCTCGAGCGGCCCGGGCTGCGGAATCTCGCCGAAGTTCTTGGCGACCATCGCGGCCGTGCGCGAGACGAGGTTGCCCCAGCCGGCGACGAGCTCGGAGTTGTTGCGCTGGACGAAGTCCCGCCAGGTGAAGGCCGAGTCCTGGTTCTCCGGGCCGGCCGCGCAGATGTAGAACCGGATCGCATCGGGTCCGTACTTGTCCAGGACGTCCCGCACGTAGATCACGTCACCGCGGCTGGTGGAGAACTGCCGGTCACCGAAGGTGAGGAACTCGCTCGAGACCACCTCCGTGGGCAGGTTGAGCTTGCCGAAGACTCCCGGTTCGCCACCCCGGTCGCCGCGACCGGCATACCCGAGCAGCTCCGCCGGCCAGATCTGGGAGTGAAAGGTGATGTTGTCCTTGCCCATGAAGTAGTACGAGACCTGCTGGTCCCCGCCGGCACCGGCGTTCCACCACAGGCGCCACGCCTCGGGGTCGCCCGAGCGCCGGGCCCACTCGATCGACGCCGAGAGGTAGCCGATGACGGCGTCGAACCAGACGTAGAGCCGCTTCGTCGGCTGGTCGCGCCACCCGTCGAGTGGCACCGGGATGCCCCAGTCGATGTCGCGGGTCATCGCACGCGGCTTGATGTCGTCGAGGATGTTGAGGCTGAACTTGATGACGTTGGGGCGCCAGGTGCCCGAGGCCTCACGCCCGGCGAGCCACTCGCGCAGTGCATCGGCGAGCGCGGGGAGGTCGAGGAAGAAGTGCTGGGTCTCGATGAACTCCGGGGTCTCCCCATTGATCTTGCTGCGCGGGTTGATGAGGTCCTCGGGCTCGAGCTGGTTGCCGCAGTTGTCGCACTGGTCGCCGCGCGCCTCGCCATAGCCGCACAGCGGGCAGGTGCCCTCGATGTAGCGGTCGGGCAGGGTGCGGCCCGTGGTCGGCGAGATCGCCCCGCGTTGGGTGCGCTCGACCATGTACCCGTTCTCCCAGACCCTCGTGAACAGCTCCTGGGCGACGGCGTAGTGGTTGGCGGTCGTCGTGCGGGTGTACAGGTCGTAGGTGCAGCCGAGGTCGGCGAGCTCACCGGCGATGATGGCGTGGTTCCTCGCGACGAACTCCGTCGGGGTGACCCCTGCCTTGTCGGCCAGCACGAGGATCGGGGTGCCGTGCTCGTCGGAGCCGCTCACCATCAGCACGTCGTGCCCCGCCATCCGCATGTAGCGGCTGAAGACGTCAGAGGGGACCCCGAACCCGGCGATGTGACCGAGGTGTCGGGGGCCGTTCGCGTACGGCCAGGCAACAGCGGAGAGGACCTTCATGGGGACCGATCCTAGGTGCCCGGCGCTGCACTCCCCCACCGCCCATCCCGGGACTACGCTCGAGGGGTCCTGCGTTGCACTGACGGCGCGTCCGCGTGGAGCGGTCGCGGGTGCGAAGGAAGGAAGACCGTGCTCGCTGCCCTCACCGGAATGGGCCTGTCCGCCGCGGCAGGGCTCAACGCCTACATCCCGTTTCTCGTCGTGGCTTTGGTCTCGCGCTTCACGGACCTCATCACCCTGCCCGCGGGGTACGAGTGGATCGACAGCAACTGGGCCATCGGCATCGGCTCCGCCCTCCTGCTCGCCGAGATCGTCCTGGACAAGATCCCCGCCGTCGACACGGTCAACGACACGATCCAGACGTTCATCCGCCCCAGCATGGGTGGGTTGATCTTCGCCGCCTCCACCGCGGCATCCGAGGTCGACAACTCGGCGTGGATGCAGGACAACCCCTGGGTCTCGGTGGTGCTCGGGGTGATCATCTCGGGGCTGGTCCACACGGGCAAGATGGCCTCTCGCCCCGTGATCAACGCCGGCACCGCGGGAGTCGGCGCACCCGTCGCGTCGACGATCGAGGACGGCGCCTCCCTCGGCCTGACGGTCATCGCACTCATCGCCCCGGTGCTCGTCATCATCGCGCTGGGCCTGCTCGCCTGGCTCCTGATCTGGATGTGGCTGAAGGTTCGTCGCTGGCGGCGGACGCGGCGCGATCCCGCGTACCAGCCCGGCTAGCCCTCGACGACCATCGACGCCGGCGGCGTGGTGAAGGTCTGGGCCCGGCCCCAGTCGCTGAACACGAGGTCGGCCGGGGCGGTCGACGGCCCGACCGCGCGCACGAGGGTGGCGCTGCCGTCGGCCAGCACCCAGAGTCGGGCCCCGTCTGCCTTGCCGAGGATGTACACCGCCTTGCCGTCGACCTCGCTCTCCTCCACCGGGGAGGTGTCGGTCTCGAGAGCCGCGATCTCCGGCAGCCCGAAGGTCTCGGTGAGCATGGTGCGCAGGGTGAAGGAGCCGAGCTCGGTGGCGTCGGACTCGCTGATGGCGACGTACTTGCCGACCATCCCGGAGCCAGCGGCCGGATCACCGGTCTGCTCGACCCAGAACTCCTCGTCGCCCCCGAGCCAGTGGTCGGCTCCGACGGTGATGACCTCGGCCTGGCCACCCGAGGGTGTGGTGATGAAGACCGTCTGGTTCGAGCCGTTGGCGTTGCCCTCGACGTCAACGGTGACCGGGGCCCCATCGCGGGTCTGCGTGCCGACCACGTGCCCCGACGGGGCAGCCAGGGCAGCGGTGCGAGCCTGCCGGTAGACCTCACCGACCGTCGGCAGCGACGACGACGGGCTCGGGGTGGGAGTCGGGCTCGTCGAGGTGCTGGCCGTCGCGGACCCCGTGGGGGATGCCGTCTCGGTCCCCTCGGCGTCGCGGTTGCAGCCCCCGACGGCCAGGGCCACCAGCACGGTTGCGGTCGCTGCCATGGTCCGCAGGCCGGATCCGGTCTCCACTGTGCTCTCCTCACGTCGGAACCGCCATGGTAGGCGGCCACCTCCGGGTCGACGTGCCGCCCCACCGCGCGAGGGTCACGTGTCGTGCCTCCTGGCCGGTCGGTCGTCGTCCTGAGCTACACCTCCTGCAGCTCGACGTCGGCAGCGGGGTAGGACGGCCAGCAGTAGACGTAGCCGTCGTCCCGGATCGACATCCCGGCACGTGAGGAGTACGACGACGTGAGGCGCTTGGTGACCCGGT
>Ga0209170_1000295_pt1 | contig 23132 bp, 21 predicted proteins | sample KloWWTKNB14_bulk_FD_187178 | JGI IMG/M metagenome (GOLD analysis project Ga0209170, IMG submission 187178) | Active sludge microbial communities from Klosterneuburg, Austria, studying microevolution and ecology of nitrifiers - Klosterneuburg... | ecosystem: Engineered > WWTP > Aerobic digester >...
GGTCCTGTCCTTTACACGGGCAAGGCCGCAAATAATCCCGATCTGGTAGGTCTCTGAATCAGCACCACATCCAATCCCCATCAAAACAAGAAGGGGCCATCCCTTTCGAGACAGCCCCTTTTTTTTATGGCCGCGCCGGATCTGGGACGAACTATATTTTCAGTCCCGCGTAGTGAATAACCGATCCTTGACCACTATTTGATCACCGTATTCACGGATCGGAATATCCCGCTTGGAATAGCCCGCTTTCAGAAGGAATAACGGATCGTTCTATTCCATTTAGCACAGCAGCTGGTCATGGCACTTCCCGCTCCCACCTTTCCGAGTAACGCTGCCTACTGCTTGATCACCTTCAGAGTCTGCACCCCTTGTTCGCCGATCCGGACCGAATACGCACCAGCCGCAGATCTACTTAGATCGATGGTGGTGCTTACATTGTTGAGTTTCCCGGATGATACTTGGTGGCCTGCTTGATCCGTGATCATGAACATGGACCCCACCAAGCTGCTGGTCTTGATCGTGATCAGGGCCGTGGTTGGATTAGGAAACACGGTAAACGCCCGCTCGGTGGTGCCCAGTTCGGCAGTTGACGTGCTCAGCGCTTCAGGGACCAAAAGGGTGGATGTGTAAATGGTGTCCTCGTTCTGGGTAAAATCCGAGTTGGTCACGTTGAACGCACCATAGAAGGTAGCACTGCCTGTTCCCTGCGGTGGAGCTATCCAATCGAATGTCCAAGTCCTGGAATCTTCCCCTTCGATCCCATCAAAACTATGCGTGATATAGTTGGAACCGGCACCATTCAGCTGTGTTTCCGTACCGGTATTCACCAATGTTCCGATGAAGTCCCCATCAGGATTCTGGGGTGAGATCTCGAATCCGAACCTGGTGTGCCCTGCACTCGCGATCATAGCGGTTATGGTGTAGGTGGTATTGGGCGTATACCCCTCAGCCGGAATATCCGAAGTGATCAGCCCAATGACTGGTGTTGCGTGTGGCCCTTCATGACAAGCGGTGCAGGTAAGGGACCCACCCGCAGGGTCTCCACAATATCCTGCGATCGCGCCTCCCGCATTCTTGTGTACAACAGAACTGGGATCATTGAAGGCCATCAACGCTACGGTTACGATGCACAGGGTAATGATCGGTATCGTCTTTTTCATAGGGCAAAGGAACAGCACATGTTCAAACTGTTCAAGCGCTAAGTTCCATGGTATCCCGGATCCGCGATGTGACGATCGTCACAAGTCAAGGAAGGATCACCGGGAACGTCAGATCTGGCAGAACAGATACTTCCACATACCTTAGCAGCGGACCACGTTATCGCCTTTCTGCGTCAGGCACCGGAATTCCATCTTACTACGTCATCTTCAGGTAAGCGCAAGAAGCGGTAGGAATCCCTGATGCCCACGAACCAAACCGTCCCGAGATCCTGCCCACTTGCTAACTTAGCTGACCATTGATCATCCATGACCTTGATATCTATCCGAACTACCCTTGCTGCGCTTATACTTACTGGCTGTGCTGCCTTGCCAATTGCGGCTCAGGTGGTCGTGAACGAAGTATGCGCCAGTAATCTTAATGACCTAACGGATAACTTCGGGAATACTGAGGATTGGTTCGAGCTTTACAATACCGGGGCCGCGGCGGCGGATATAACAGGGTGGTATGTAAGCAATAGAGCGGGAAATCCATTGAAATGGCAGATCCCTATCGGCACGGTCATCCCTGCTGGTGGTCGGCAATTGTTCATTTGCAGCCAACGCAACGAGGTTTCGGGAGGGTTCATACACACCAATTTCAATCTGGACCAGACCGATGGCGACCATATTCTGCTGAGTGATGCAAGTGGGACCGCTGTTGATGATTTCGAATTTACGCCTACCACACGCACCAAGACGGGTCATAGTAGGGGCCGCACAACAGATGGCGCAGGGACGTGGTCGTTAATGACCGCACCGACACCGGGGAATGCTAACGCGGGCGCGGTTGCTGAATATCTTGAAAAACCAGTGCTTACGCCAGCTGCTGGATCCTATGGAGGGGCTCAGAGCGTTACGATCACTGGACCAGTTGGAGCGACCATCCGCTATACCACCGATGGTTCCGAACCGACTGCCGCATCCACTGCGTATGCGGGAGCTATTGCGGTAAATGTAACGACCGTGATCCGCGCGACATGCTTCGGCGCGGCTGGTAGCCTTCCCAGTTTTATTGAGTCGAACAGCTACTTCATCAATTCAGCGCATACGGTTCCGGTATGGAGCATTGCTGGTGATCAGGTTGATGACCTGTTGAACGGCAACGGGGGAATTCAGCCTTTCGGGAGCATTGAATACTTCGGGGAAGATGGAACGTTGCGCGATGAGGCCGTTGGCGAATTCAACGAGCATGGTCAGGACAGTTGGGCTTATGATCAACGCGGATTCGACTACATCACCCGCGATGAGACCGGGTACAATAATGCGATCCACTACCCCATCTTCCGCACCAAGACACGCGACAAGTTCCAGCGGTTGATCATTAAGGCAATGGCCGGAGACAACTACGAATTCGGCCCTGGGCAGCCCACGCACATACGTGATGCATACGTACAAGCACTTAGCCAACAAGCCCATTTAGCTGTTGACGAACGGAGTTACGAGCCGGGCGTTTTGTATGTGAATGGCCAGTTTTGGGGCGTGTATGATATCCGCGAAAAGGTGGATGATCACGATTTCACCAAGTACTATTATGATCAGGACAAGTTCAACATCCAGATGATAAAGACCTGGGGAGGAACGTGGAGCGAGTACGGTGGACCACAAGCCCAAACGGATTGGAATGCCTTGCGCACCTACATTGCCACCAACGACATGGGCGACGCGACCGCTTTCGCTTATGTCGACGAACAATTCAGTTGGAAGTCGCTGGTTGATTATTTCTGTTTGAACAGCTATACCGTTTGCGCAGATTGGCTGAATTGGAACACCGGTTGGTGGCGCGGAATGGACCCGGCTGGTGATAAGAAAAAATGGAGGTACATTCTATGGGACATGGATGCCACCTTTGGGCATTACACCAATTTCACAGGCATTCCCGATCAAAGTCCCAATGCTGACCCTTGCACTGTGGAGGATCTTCCAAACCCAGGAGACCAAGGCCATACGGATATCATTGAAAAGTTGATCAATGAGAACCAAATGGTGCATGACTACTATGTGAACCGTTACATCGATCTAGGAAACACCTACTTCAATTGTGACTATATGCTCCCGTTCCTGGATAGCTTGATAGGGAATATTGCACCTGAGATGCCGGGACAAGTAGCACGTTGGGGCGGTTCGGTCGCAGACTGGCAGAACAACGTACAAACGCTTCGCACATTCATAGAAACACGGTGCGTGGTGATCGAAACAGGTCTAGTGGATTGTTATGAGCTTGAAGGACCGTACGATGTGGTCTTCAACGTGGATCCTCCGTTAAGCGGAACATTGGAGATCAACTCGCTTGCGCCGGAAACCTATCCGTTCAGTGGATCCTATTACGGTGGGATCGAGACCACGTTGATCCCATTCCCTGCGGATGGTTGGGTCTTCGACCATTGGGAAACATTCAGTACCAATACCATTCTGCCTTCAACAACGGATTCATTGGTAACAGTGGATATCCTTTCTGCGGATAGTATCGTAGCGCACTTCAAACCACCAACGCGGTATGATGTCATGCTTGACATGTTTCCGAAGGAAGCTGGAAGCATTACGTTCGATGGTATGAACTACACGGATTTCCCGCAATTGGTCAGTGCTCCGGAAGGCATGGACATAGACTTCAATGTGGACAGTGCGTTGTATTACAACTTCCTGTATTGGACGATCAAGAACAACGTTTACACACCGGCAGACACTACGCTACCGGCACTCACCGCGCAGTTCTGGAGTACGGATACGATCATCGCATGGCTGAAGCCGATGGACTATGTTTACTACACACCGAATGCCTTCACACCGAATGATGATGGCATCAACGATGTGTTCTTTCCGGTGAACAATGTAGTGGACCTAGAAACGTACGAGCTCAGTATTTTCGATCGCTGGGGAGGCCAGATCTATCAAAGCACGGATCCTGCCGAAGGATGGGACGGAACATCAGGCAGTGGGCCAATGCCAGCTGGAGTTTACGTCTATCGCGCGAACGTGGTCGATGCTATAAAGAAGGACCATTACGAGCTGTTCGGGCATATAACGTTGTTCAGGTAATTCTTGGATCCGATCACGGCAAAACCTTTCCAGGATTCATGATCCCTAAGGGGTCGAAGACTTCTTTCAAACGTTTCATCAATTCCAATTGCACGGAATTGAATGCAATATCCATATAAGGCCGTTGCACCAATCCAATACCATGTTCGCCACTCAGCGTTCCGCCCAAGGAAACAGTTAGTTCGAAGATCTCGCGAATAGCTTTTGGTAGCTCGTTGGTCCATGCGTTATCATCAAGGTCTCCTTTAATGATGTTCACATGCAGATTGCCATCGCCTGCGTGACCGTAACACACGCTTTTGAAACCATAACGAGCGCCGATGTCCTTGACTCCCTTCAATAATCGTGGGAGTTCGTAGCGCGGCACCACGGTATCTTCTTCTTTGTACACGCTGTTGCTTTTTACGGCCTCCCCTACTCTACGGCGCATATACCAAAGCGCGTCCTTCTCCGCATTCGTTTCCGCGAACAACACCTCTTGGCACTCGTGCTTTTCCATCACCGCAAGGATCGTCTCACAATCCCGCATTACGACATCGGCATATTGACCGTCGACCTCGATGAGGAGATGAGCGGCTGTATCATCTTCCACTTTCACATGAACGCCGGTCACGAATTTCAGTGTCCAATCCAAGGCATCACGTTCCATGAATTCCAACGCACTGGGAACAATGCCGGCACGGAACACAGCGCTTACGGCCTCACATGCTTTTGTAGCCGATCTGAAGGGCACCAACATCAACCTGTTCTCCTTGGGTAATGGTATTAAGCGGAGCACGGCCTTCGTGATGATCCCGAGCGTGCCTTCGCTACCAACGATCAAGCGCGTAAGGTCGTAGCCCGTACTGTTCTTCAATGTATTTGCACCGGTCCAGATCACTTCACCGCTCGGAAGCACAACCTCCAGGTTCAGGACAAAGTCGCGCGTAACACCATACTTCACGGCTCTTGGTCCGCCAGCATTCTCGGCTAAGTTTCCACCAATTGTGCAACTTCCACGGCTGCTTGGGTCCGGGGCGTAATAAAGTCCCTTAGCGGCAACAGCTTCCTGTAGAACTTGCGTGATCACACCGGGTTCAACGGTCACTTGCAGATTGCGTTCATCAATGTCGATGATCGCATTCATCCTATCCAACGTAAGAGCTACACCACCATGTACACACAACGCTCCTCCACTCAAACCTGTTCGGGCACCGATCGGTGTCACTGGGATCCCGAATTGCGAACAAAGCCGGACCACTGCGGCCACCTCATTCGTCGTATCTGGTCTCACAACAACCTCCGGAGGGTAACTGAGATCCTCTGTCTCGTCATGTCCATAATGAAGCAACTCGTCCTTACCCACAAGAATTCCATCGGACTTCAAAATGGTGCTCAACCCACTTAAAAACTCACTTCCCACCCGACCAAATTCCATTGTTGACAGGTCCAAAATTGAACTTGGCTACGAATGTAATGCCATTCCAGAATGAAGGAGTTGAAGAACTCAAACGCTTGATCTGAAAATAATTCGCTTCCGAGGGCAACCAGAGGCCACCTTTCAGATCGGATTTCGTCATACATTTGAGAATAGTTGCGTTCGTAGGGAAGTTGGAGAACATACAGGGCATTCATCGGGATCGATCCTGTATGCTATTTGAGGTGGAACAAACGCGTTTTGATACGTGAATTAACCTTGTTCGACCATGAAAAAATTTGCTTTTTTGTTCCTTCTGATCGGTACAGTTGCGCATGCCCAGAACGTTGGGATAAATGCTACGGGAGCAGCTCCCGCCGCTTCAGCCATGTTGGATATTACCAGCGGCACAACGGGCCTCTTGGTTCCACGTGTTCTTCTAACCTCGATCATAGTTGCAGCGCCTGTAGTTGCACCAGCAAATTCATTGCTAGTGTTCAACACGAATACGATAGCAGGTGTGAATGGAGTTTCTCCGGGGTATTATTATTGGGATACACCAACCTTGAGATGGATCCGTTTTGCAGCCTCCACGGATGCTTGGACAATTCTGGGCAATGCAGGCACTGTGGCTACAACGAACTTTCTTGGAACTTCGGATAATGTGGATCTGGTTGTACGTACGAACAATATTGAGCGAATGCGTGTTCGCAACAATGGATATGTTGGGATCAATCAACCATTACCAACGCTAGCCCGATTGGAGGTTGCAAGCGGCACGTTTGATGCAATTAATGGACACAGTAACAATGTTGGCGGGTATTTAGGTAGAGAAACCAACATTACATTCGGTGCACCTGTTCAATCCTTGTTGGGCGCTGGGGTTTATGCATCCAATCCAGCGGCAGGCTATACATCGACTTTTGCACAGAGTACGGGTGCAGCCACGGTTGCTGCGGCCATAACCTTTTCCGACGTTTGGATCGCATCATACAACTATGTTCAGAACAATACTGCCGGGTTCAATCCACCTAGCCTGTATGGTCAATTGAATGTAACCAACGCTGGCCTAGGAGGTGATCAAATAGCGATCAGAGGGTATAGTGGAAGGGGAGTGACAGCAGGAAACCCAGGATATACCTTAGGATCTTCGGCAACTGCAGATGCTCAGAACCAAGATGCCTTTGGCGCTGAAGGCGTGGCATTCAGCAACACGCTGACCAAAGCCGGAGGCTATTTCGAATCATACACTTATCCCGGTATTAATCAAGCATTTGCTTATGTTGCTACCACTGTGGGTGGCATAGCAAGAAAGATCACTGGTACCAACGCAGTTAGTGAGATCATACCTACTGCGGATCACGGTCGCATCCTCCTCACGTGTCCGGAATCTCCTGAATACTGGTATCAGGATTACGGAACCGTCCAATTGGTAAATGGTCGTGCACATGTTGCGCTCGACCCCATATTGGCCGATATCATCATGGTAACTGAAGACTATCCAGTGCGTGTATTCTGCACACCAGTGGATATGTTGGAATTCAACGGTATTACCATGACCAATAGAACTCCAACAGGATTCGATCTTGTTGAATTGAATGGCGGCGTGCATAGCGGTACCGTTGAGTACCAGTTGGTCGTAAAACCCAAGACCGGATTCGGTGAAGGCAGGTTCCCACAAGCTCCAGGTCCAAGGTGGTTAAAACCAGAACAGGAGCCGGCCATAGCGAAAGCCGCGAACCAAGTTGACCCGGCCAATATCTTCTACTGGCCGAGTGATCAGGAAGTGTACGGAATTGACCCTGCTCGCCTAACAGCTGTAGGAAGTATCGTTCCTGCAGGCGTACACCATGGAAAATACAAGGTGTCAGAAGGTGTATATCTGCCTGGCATGCCCGCTCAGATCCCTAAGCCGTAGAATGGCAATGGCAGCTCATGATCGGAATTTCTTACGTAAAGACCAATGTATTGCTACAAGCACTATTCCCGATCCCAAAAGGCATATCAAATGTGGATACACACCATTGATCAAGGCACTTTGACCCGTGATCATTGACCATTCACCACACCGGACAGGTTGCGGATCAAGTTGATCCATAGGTTGACCATTCACTTCTTTTCCATGGGAGCTCAGAACGTGTTACCTTTGATAGCGTAAGCGTTCATGCGGAAGTTGATCGAATGGATCTTTCCTGTACGGGAAAGATCGAGTAAAATAGTGTGGGGTTGGGTTTGAATGCGGTGTACGAGTGATGATCAATACCTGCGATACCATGAAGAAATTGACTCTTGCGTTTCTATTATTCAGCACTGCCGCGCATGCCCAGAACGTTGGGATAAATGCTACGGGAGCAGCGCCCGCCGCTTCAGCCATGTTGGATATAACAAGCGGCACAACCGGCCTATTGGTTCCACGTGTTGTTCTAACATCGATCGTGGTTGCAGCGCCCATCGTGGCACCTGACAATTCGCTGCTTGTCTTCAACACGAATACCGTCGCAGGTGTTAACGGGGTTTCACCGGGGTATTATTACTGGAATACGCCGACGCTAAGATGGATCCGTTTCGCTGCCTCTACAGATGCGTGGGCGATCTTAGGAAATGCCGGAACTGTTGCTGCAACGAACTTTCTGGGCACGACGGATAATATCGGCGTGCAGGTCAGGACCAATAACATTCAACGGTATGAGTTCAACACCGCTGGTCAATTGGCTTCATTCGGCGACGGAACAGCCGCATTGCCCGCCTATAGTTGGACAACCAACACCAACATGGGCCTTTTCCGCCAAAGCTTGAACACGTTGGGATTTTCCACCACTGGTGTAGAGCGCATGCGGATCTCCAATATCGGCAATGTCGGTATCGGTGGCGTACCCGGCGTAGGTGCGATCCTGGATCTTCAGGCCACGAACAAGGGTGCGCTCCTTCCCCGTGTAGCGCTCACCAGTATCATCTCCAATGCACCTATTGGTGCGGCCGGGATCCTGCAGGCCATGATGGTGTACAATACGGCCACGGCAGGAGCCGCGCCCAATAACGTCTATCCAGGCTATTACTATTGGGACGGTGCTAGGTGGAGACGGTTCGTGGACGCTACAGTTGGCGTTTGGTACTACCCTCCACTCAACATAGCCGCGAACACCATATACACGTTGACTGCGATCATACCGGGCCATACATGGAACTCAGGTGCCTCAGTGGTCCTTGGCGGGGATTGGGCGGTGCCACCCAATGTGGTAGTGGAATCTGTGGAATCGCGAACTGGACAGGTCCGCTTCAGGGTGTACAACTATGACCTTTTCACTAGTTACCTCAATATGGACTTCATCATTACCACCACACGATGAGCCATTGCTGGAAAAGAAATATGACATTGGTGATCTGGGTCCTGTGCAGCTTTGCCGTTCTGGCCCAATCGTCTTCGAGACGAGTTTCTATACGAACCGGCCCTACAGAAGTGTCGGTCACGACAGAAGCCATTCCTCTCCATGATAGTTTGGGAATGAATCCTTACCTCGATCTGGAAAGATCCAGTGAAACCCGGCCTGGAGTGAGGGAAAGCGAAGTGGAGGAAGTTTCGATCACGCGGGATGCCCTTCCGATAACCGGGGATAGCATGCCTTCAGCGGTCAAGGGTACTGCATCTGCTTCTACTTCTTCAACGAAGTCTTCCATCACATCCGTGAACGTCCCGCCGGTGGATGCCATACCTGCAGATCAGTCTCGCCCGATGGCACCAAAAGTCGCAGTGCGTGCAAGCGAATAACCCCTAGCTCACCAAGGTCACATGCCCAATGAGAACACGGGCATCGCCGTTGCGTTCCATGATCACGTTACACACGTGCACATCCAAAGGTGATCCCGCACCATCGTGCGTTCCGTCCCATGCCGCGTTGCGATCACGCGTATCGAAGGTTAGCAAACCCCAGCGATCGAAGACCATGATGCGGTAGTTCCAGCCAACGGATCCGCTGAGGACGGGGCGTAAGGAATCGTTGCTCGTATCGCCATTCGGGGTGAAGGCGTTGGGCACGAACACGTTCGGATCACCGGGCATGGAGATGAAATTGCACACCGTATCTGGGCAACCGAAGTCATTCACACCAACGAGGCAGACGGTGGATCCGCCACCATCCGCAGGGCACACATGCAAGGGATGGGTCCCGGTGGATCCTTCGCCATCATCGAAATAAAAAACCGGATGATGTTGGCAAGTACTATCTTTCTGGCTTATATGGACAACCTCAATTGAAGGCCATCTTCATTCGCTATCGCACTGACCCTTCTACTGTAAAGGTCGAGAAAACCGCTGAACCGAACGAAGCTCCTGAAGTACGCAGCAGGCATAAGGAAAAGAAGAATTAGTCTTTAATTTTCCGAGAGGAACTTTCGTTGGACCTGTATATCGATCGAACGGAATTGTAGGTTGAAGTGTACTGCTTGTTAGTAACCCGGCGTTACCCAAGCAAATCCACTTCAACATGATCCCCATAGCCGTACTTTTTGCCGCACTTCTTTTATTCTCCATCGCGTTAAGCAGCACAGGATGGAGTAACGTACTTTCCGCAGCTCGCAATGAGCTAGTATTCGCTGATCGGAATAAAGCTTACGGTGCCTACGTCATCCGCCAGGAACATCATCGAACGATGCTGATCGCATTCTTCACATCCGTTGGGTTGATGGGTGCGTTGCTATTCCTCCCACGCTTGTTCCAAGATCCGGTCGTGAATGCTGACCCACCAAGTCTCACAGCAACCGATTGTATCTTCGATATCCTGCCACCAAGCGTTCTTCCTAAGACGGATATCCCCAAAGTCAACACCAAAAAGCCTGAACAGTCGAAGCCTGCTCCGACCCAGGATGCAAGCGTACGGGTTGCAGTTGATAGCGTCCTGACCACACCTCTGGATACTACGACAACTACGGTCAGCACTGATCTGATCGGCGACAGCACGAGTACGAATGGACCGGATACCGGAAACAGTACGAATTCCTCAGGTGGAACCACCGGATCGAACGAGACCGGTCCTATTGATGACTGGGGTGTTGATGTAAAACCAGAATATCCAGGTGGTGAAAAGGAACTCTACAAGTACCTTAAAAGATCCATTAAATATCCAGTGGATGCAAGTAGGCTCAACAAGTCGGGCAGGGTTGTTATTGCCTTCGTAGTTGATGCCGATGGCACGATCACTTCTGCAACGGTGGTCAAAGGTGTCCATCCAAGTATTGATGCAGAAGCGTTGCGTGTAGTTCGGGAAATGATAAAATGGAATCCCGGCAAATACCAAGGGAAGAACGTCGCGGTCCGGTTCAAACTACCTATTGTCTTTACGGTGATGTAGCCACCGATCCAAGGTTCTGTGAACTACTTGTTCAGCTTGACCACGTGTTTACGCTCGGCTCTCATATTCAGCAATTCCACAGCGAAGCTGAAACCCATGGCCACGTACGCATAACCTTTTGGTATCTTGCTATGGTGAATAGGTTCAAGACCTTCGAAAAAGAGCATGAACCCTACCATGACCAGGAAGGAAAGTGCAAGCATTTTCAACGCAGGATGTTGTTCGATGAACGAACTGATCCCCTGAGCGAAAAAGAACATGACGAACATCGCGATGATAACCGCTGCGATCATGATCTCCACATGATCGGCAAGGCCAATTGCGGTAATGATGCTATCGAAACTGAAGATGGCATCGATCACTACGATCTGTGCCATAAGGGCACCGAAACTTTTGGCTCTGGATGAGCTTTGGGTCAAGGTTTCTTCGCGTTCGAGCTTATGGTGGATCTCTTTAACGGCCTTGTAAAGGAGAAACAAACCACCAAAGAACATGATACAATTACGCAAGTTGAAACCGTATCCGAACAAAGCGAACAACTCGTTCTCTCCGTTCTTTACCAACCAGCCTAACCCGACCAGCATTGCGGTCCGCATCAGGATCCCCAGGACCATCCACATGCGCCGTGCCTTCGGGCGATCTTCTTTGGGCATTCGGCCCAGAATGATGCTGACGAATATCACGTTATCGATCCCGAGTACGATCTCGAGTATTGCAAGCGTGATCAAACTGATGGCACCTTGAAGGGTAAAGAGCTCTTCCATAGGTGCGAAGATCGTAATTGATCGAGATCCGATAACGTATCTTCCTTTAGAAATTACGTAATTCGCTCAACAAAGTAAACAACAGCCGCAACGGCGCGATCCACTATGCGTTGATCGCTTTGCGGATCAGGTCGGAGACCTCCTTCGGTTTGGTGAGCACCATGATGTGCGGCCCTCCTTTTACGACGTGATCCACAGGGAATCGCAAAGGCGTTACAACATCCTTATCGCCATGGATCCGGACAACAGGCCCTTTCCAAGGTGAGCCTTTCCAGTGCATGATCGCTTGTGCTCCGTGCCTGATCTTCGTTGCGGACTCTTCACAGGCCATGCGGTAGAGCAGCTGATCGGTTTTGCGGTCGCGATCGCCGAGTACGCGTTTAAAAGGCCACGTAGCCCACATGGTGAAGTGATTGATCAGATTCGGCAGTGCCAATTTCTTCGCAACATTCAAATGCGGCGGTCTCTCGTGCGGACCGGTCCATGATGATATCAGTATCACCTTTTCTGGTTTTGTGATCGCCGCCAATTCCTGCGCCACCATGCCACCCATGCTCACACCAACAAGTATGTGTGCTTCATCTTTCTTGACCTTTTCTGCCATCAACTCGGCAATGGACGGCAACGTACATCCCTTGGCGAATGGAGGCCAATTGAGGTATACCGTATTATATCCCGCCAGATCGATACGATCAAATAACCGTTGATCGGTTCCAACTCCGGGTAATAGGTAGATGGTCATTGCTTTGATCGGCGGTGGCTCTGCGATGATCGCGGATCACAACGGTAACTCGCTCACGAACCCTAACGCATTTTCCATCAGATCATGCATCACAAGATCGTTCTTTACGAAAGGTACACGTTCGCGGAAAGCGGCATGCAATGACTCCAATTTATTGGATGACTTTGTTGGTCGGCGGAAATCCAATGCTTGCGCGGCAGTGAACATCTCTATCGATAGGATGCGCTCCACATCTTGAACAACTGCCCACGTTTTCAGTGCGGCGGCGGCACCCATGCTCACATGATCTTCTTGTCCGTTGCTACTGTCAATGGTATCCACACTGTTGGGCATGCACCGTTGTTTGTTCGCACTTACCAATGATGCGGACGTGTATTGCGGGATCATGAACCCACTGTTCAAGCCGGGTTCGGCCACGAGGAACGCAGGTAATCCCCTGTTCCCGCTGATCAATTTATACGTGCGGCGCTCGCTTATGCTGCCGATCTCAGCTACTGCAATGGCGAGAAAATCCAATGCCAACGCCAATGGTTGTCCGTGGAAGTTACCGGCACTAATTATCAGGTCCTCATCTTCGAAAACTGTTGGGTTATCCGTCACGGCTTCCAATTCGCGCTCCACCACACTCTCCACGTATGCTATAGCATCACGCGAAGCGCCATGCACTTGCGGCATGCAACGGAAGGAATACGGATCCTGAACGTGTACTTTTTTCCGCTTGATCAGTGCACTGCCTTTCAGCAAGGCATTGATATTGCTCGCGACCACGGCTTGTCCAGGATGTGGTCGCACAGCATGGACCGAAGGATGGAACGGTTCGATACGCCCATCGTAAGCATCCAACGACAACGCTCCGATCACATCAGCGAGTTGCGCCAAACGCGTTGCTTTTAATGTGAGCAATGAAGCATAGGCATTCATGAATTGCGTTCCGTTCAGCAAGGCCAGCCCTTCTTTTGGGCCAAGTTCCAACGGCTTCCACCCTTGTTTCTTCAGTGCCGCTGAGGACTTCATGCGTTTGCCTTGGAAGAACACTTCACCCAGACCCAAGAGTGGCAAACTTAAATGGGCCAAAGGAGCAAGATCTCCGGACGCGCCTAATGACCCACGTTCGTAAACGATCGGCAACATATCGGCATTGTACATGTCGATCAATCGCTTCACGGTAGCCGGCGCAACTGCACTGTGCCCGAATGCCATGTTCTGCACTTTCAGGATCAGCATGGCGCGTACGATATCCGTTGGAACCGGGTCACCACTTCCACACGCATGGCTCATCACCAAGTTCTTCTGCAATTGCTGCAGGTCCTTTTTCGCGATGGACTTATCATACAACGACCCGAAACCTGTATTCACTCCGTAGATCGGTTCATCACTCCTTTTGAGTCGATCAGCCAAGTACTTATAGCTGCATGCAACGGCCTTTGTAGCCTCCGGACTTAGGCCGATCGGACAGCCGCTGTTCAGGATATGTTCCAGCTCGGTCAATTCCAGACCGATAGTTCCGATAAGGTGGGTGCTCATTGTGTTGTGGTGAATTGAAATAGAACGCTGATAACGCAGAAAAAACTGATCAACGCAGAATTATTCTTTAGGTATCGTTCTTATCGACATTCCGTCAAAGCTGTACTTCGTATATGTACATATGACCGCTTTCTGGATCGATAAAGTAAAGTGAGCCTTGGCTACCTGTCCAGACTTCGAAGTTTCTCGGTGGATCGAACCAAACAGGTGCATTTTCAGGAAGGGCCGGCTCCGTTGTAGCACGATGTAATCGGTTTTCGACAGCGAATTCCATTGCCCATATAGTCTTCATCTCCAAATACATAATGTACTCCTTGGTGAAATGAGCCGATGACCAATATTGTCCGTTCAACACCTCGACTTTTCCTGGTGTTGGGTCGCTATCCGCCCAATAACGATAGGTCTGAAGACCTCCGACATGGATCTGTTCCCCAGCTGCATCGGTAGTTGAACCACCAGCATTTGAGAACGGCGAGCTACAAGCAATAAATCCCAGCATAAGGCAACAACTTGTAAAAAATAGACAAGCTTCGTTCGTTCGAGAGCGAGATCCATTATGAGAAGGTTGACTACTAAACATCAAACTTTCGTATTCAGGAGTATTAAGAGGTCCTCTTGTTTCACCGCCTTTTGCTCGCCGGTCTTCATTTCCTTTATGGTAATGATGCCTTGCTTCAGTTCCTGCTCACCAATGATCGCGACATACGCAATGCCCTTATCATCGGCGTACTTGAATTGTTTCGCCATTTTGGCTGCATCGGGATAGAGTTCCGCTGCAATACCTGCTTCGCGCACAACTCGGAGCAACTTCAAACAATGCAATGCTTCCTTCTCCCCAAAATTGGCGAATAGCAAGCGTATGCTACCACCAAGCGCTTTTGGGAATTTGTCGGTTTCCAACAGCACATCATAGATCCGGTCCGCACCGAAACTGATACCTACACCGCTCATATTCTTCAATCCGAAGATCCCGGTAAGGTCATCATAACGTCCGCCGCCACAGATGCTGCTCTGCAAGGTTCCTTCCAGTGCTTTCACTTCGAAGATCGCACCTGTGTAGTAATCGAGACCGCGTGCAAGTGTCGGGTCGAATTCAAGTGTTGCGTTCGTCAATTTCCCTACAGCTTCGAATGTCGTGTCCAGATCCTTCAATCCTTGTTGTGCAATGGTTGATGATGCAAGCCATTTCTTTAAGCGTGAGGCTTGCTCGGTCCATGATCCGGATAACTCAAACAGCGGTGCAATGCCTTTGATCGCATCATCAGAAATGCCCTTGGAACGCATTTCTTCCTCGACCTTTTCTCGTCCGATCTTATCGAGCTTATCGATCGCTGTGACCATATCCACCACTTTTTCTGGTTGCCCGCTTACCTCGGCGATACCCGTAAGCACCTTCCGATCGTTCATTTTGATCGCGACGTGCAGTCCCAATGCGCCGAACACTTCATCCATCAGGTGGATCAGATCAACCTCGTTCAACAACGATGTACTTCCGATCATGTCGGCATCACACTGGTAGAACTCCCGGTATCGTCCTTTCTGTGGTCGGTCTGCGCGCCATACTGGCTGGATCTGATAGCGTTTGAAGGGAAAGGAGATCTCGTTCTGGTGTTGAACAACGTAGCGTGCGAAGGGAACGGTAAGGTCGTAGCGCAGGGCCATGTCTGCACCAATTGAAGAAAATATTTCTTGAAATTCCCGGATACTATCGAGCGGACCATTATCTGTTCCTGCTCCAGATCCTTCATAAGCCTCAGTAATTGCTTTATAGAGTCTTTCTCCACGATTCAAAATTTTGAAGATCAATCGATCCCCTTCCTCGCCGTATTTACCGGTAAGTGTTTCCAGGTTCTCCATGGCCGGAGTTTCGATCGGTAGGAAACCGTACTTCTGGAAAACACCACGGATGGTGTCGAAAATGTAGTGACGGCGCAGCATCTCCGTAGGTGAGAAATCGCGTGTGCCTTTGGGAATACTGGGCTTTTGTGCCATGGAATTACTTAAAGATCGAAATTTCCGATGCTGATCGGTCGTTACCGGACCGCGAAAGTACGGGGCACAATGAAAGCACTGTGATATGCCCTGAACTCAGCAGCTACAAAAGGGCTAGAAACAGCGCGACCGCCAAGGCTAAGCCCAATGGCGGTCCGCTGACCAGAACTATTGGTCTGCCGTACGGCAGACCCTTCGCTGATACAAGTCTACAGCGTTCAGACGCGGAAAACCGGTGCATTTGAGGAAAGGATGCGGAGCCACGAGGAACGGCGAGACAGACCATGTCCGCTCCTCCAGAATCGAAATAGCTCCTAAGAATTTGGCCAATTATCCGGGGTAGAACACTTCAATTTCTGTCCGACTGATGTTCAGATCGGAGAGTTTACCGACCTTTGCGGCCGTTTTCCGCTGCCTTTTGTTCGGCTTCGGTTCCAATATCGAATAAAATGAAGAAGATCGCCGATAGCCGCAAACTGCTAGACACCTTGCCCAGCGCCACATTGCAGGACCTGAGTGCGCGGTATAAGACCTTGATGAAACAGCACCATCCGGACAAATTCACGGATGAAAAGGAAAAGGCCGAGGCCGAGGCATACAGCAAGCATTTGATCGATGCGTATCATTTCTTGGTGAGCATTGCCCCCGAGACCCATGCCCGCAATATTGAAGAATATACCTTGACCACCGGTACCGGAGCGATCACGGATTGGCATTACCAGGCCCAAACGCTGAAACTGACCTTCGGCGATGGCACGGAATACGAGTATTACCACGTGCCATCCAACATTTACAACAAGTTCTTGAACAACCAGAGCAGCTTACGCTTTGCTCGCAGGCATATCTGTAGTTCATTCACTCGGCGAAGACTCGCAAAAAAGACGGCTGACGAGCAGAAGTGATTTGATCGGATCCATCGCAAACAAAAAGGGCGGCCCTTATCAACCGCTCTTTTCGTTATACGCGTTGGACTATTACTTCGTGAACCTACGCACCATTATGGTCTTGTCCTTTGTAATGGTCACTGTGTATGCACCGGATGTGAGTTTACTTACATCAAAACGACCATTGATCAGTGTCGCGTTCAGGACCTGTTTACCAGAGGCATCCAATACATTAATAATGGCGTTGGAGAGATCAGTTGATGCTGTTACCTGTAGAATGTCCTGCACAGGGTTCGGGAAGAGGTTCAGTTCTGCTGCCTCGGCCTCGTCGATGCCAACTGGGTGAGCACCTTCAACTACGGTCAATGTTCCATTGATGGTTGGGGTCATGATGTGATCCACAATACCGGAAGGCCAGCGCACGATCACCTCCGTGATAGCATCCGTAAGACCTAGACCGAAGTGTGCACCAATGCTGCTCATGTAGCGGAAACCTTCACCGGCGCGTACATCACGGATCTGGTTGCCTTGTGCTGTGATTACCTCTACACGGGCACCAATGCCATCGCGATTGCTCACTGTTCCGATCGTACGGACCTTGAGGTAGTTGTTATTATTACCTGTGTTCATGTAGATGGTACCTTCATTCACGATATCCCAGAAACCATCATTGTTCAGATCTCCCATGGCACCAATACCCGCAGGTACCGGTGATTGCGTAAATGTCATATTTCCGTTGTTGATCATGATGACATTTCCTGCACCCATGATATCCAACCAACCGTCATTGTTGAAGTCGTAGGTAACGTGCTCGTGACCAACGCCCGTAAATGTGTCGTAGCCCGAACCAACGGTTACGTTCGTGAAGGTCGTAAAGCCATCATTCCGCATCAATTGATGCCCACCATTCTGGAAACTACTTGCGCCCACCAGCACATCCATATCACCGTCGTTATCGAAATCGCCCCAAGCAGATGACCATGTCTGGGTATTATCGGCCAACCCGACCAGTGGTGCTACATCGGTGAACACGCCGTTATTGTTCTGTAACAATTGGTTGATACCAGAAGGCTGCTGTGCACCGCGGCACTTGGAAATAAAGCAATCGGCATCACCGTCATTGTCATAATCCACCCAAAGCGATCCATAATTTCCACCGTCCGGTGTATCGCCAATACCACCTTGAATGAAGGTCAGATCACCATTACCATCGTTCATGAAATAGCAATTCGGCTCAACATCATGACAAGCGAACGCATCGAGAATTCCATCATTATTGATGTCGATGAAATTAGTGCGTTGGGTGAAAATGTATTCGGGAGGAGATACCTCATGGAATATGGTACCATCTTCGTTCGCGATCATGAACGTTACACCACTTCCACTACCGTACATGAGATCACGGAAACCATTATCATCCAGATCACCTGCTGCAAGGCTCCATGACGCAGAGTGATCGGCGGTGGTGGTAGTGATATTTGTTGAAGAAAACCCACCGGTTGCCAGCTGGTGATGAATGTTGATATTGGTTGAAGTAACCGCGACCAGATCATCCAGGCCATCACCATCCATATCCACTACAGCAAGCGATGAACCGGAGACGCTAACAGTCTGAGGTGTAAAATTGATCAACGCATTAACGGGATCCGATCCGACAATGCTGAAATGGAAACCTAAGCTGCTCCAACGGTTATCAAAAGCAATAAGGTATGTGACCCCTGTAACTGAGTTCCAGGAAGCAATGGATGTATTCCCGTCACCACTATCGTCATCACCACCTACGCAGGTCAATGAACCGCATGATCCGGAATAAACATTAATACGTGTATCAACCCCTTGTGACCCAGGGAGATCAGTAGAAACCGTAATTGTATTGATCCCTGTCGCAGTGAAGGCATACCATTCACTTGCCGATGTGTTCCCTAGCCCATTTTGGGCGCAGATCGGATCCGGGATCTCTGGGCCATCCACTGCGGAGACCACATATGAACCTACACCGACGGAGATCGCCGTGCTGCATGAATTCTGGGCCGTAGCGATGGTAGCGGCCAAAAGGGCAATTGAGAGTAATCCTGTATTCTTCATGTTCACTGGTTTCTAGGTTCTAATTGCAGGGTGGTGAAAGGGAATTGATCCAATCTTCAACTAATTGGACGGCTTCATCATGGGCAACACTTCTGCCCAACAAAGGCATTCTGATCTGTTCTTCGTCAGAGGACATGCGATAATGCATTGACGATCTTTCCACGTTGCCCGATGTTACGATGTACGTATATAACGAACCGAGATCTTCCGTTGGCTCCACACAAACACCGAGGTTGATAGGATCCGATGTTTCACTGAACGCATAACGGATCGGCCTATAATCGCAATGTTTACCCTCAGAGTGACAATGCGCGCAATTGATATCCACATAAGCACGCACACGTTCCTGCAGGTCCTGTGTTTCATCATCCCAGCGCACAGGTGTTACGATGTTCGGAGGCACATTGGCTTCGAGATAGCCTACAGCCTGCCATTTGGCCAACTGATCCATGGGACCATCCGCGAACATGAATGAATTCCTCAAGTTCATAGGCTTCGGACCGATCGGCACAATAAGGTCATAGTTCTTATGACACGTAAAGCATTCACTTTCAGTCGGGATCCGGTATTCGGCATGGCGTAGTACATTATTATCATCGACCCAATCGATCGGAATAGTCGCGCCATTCATGTCCAAAGTAGCTTCTGTCTGGTCCGCATTCCACACATAATCCGCGAATTCCCATTGTCCATTTCTTCGGAAAAGCAAGCGGGTCTCGATGATCCTTTGCTCATCCGCTGGCATTACATGTTCGTAATAGAAATTCTTGATGAGGACGGAACCGTCATCAAAATCCAGTGGGTTCCCATCGCCAGCGTATTGTGCTTTTGCTCCTACGGGCATCCAAACAAAACGCTTCTTGTGTGCATAATCCGTAAAAAGCGGGTTCAATGGTTCAAACGGCAGTACACCTTGCACGGGTATCATATCCGCCAGTGCGCCATCAAAGAAGTTGTAGGTTGAAAGAACCGGATAAGGCACCGCACCAATATCGAACACCACGGGCGATTCAGGAAGAGGCGTTCCGGGATCGGTAGGTGTAGGCTCAGGCTCCTCTTTCCGACAAGCTGTGAAAACAAGAAACATGGAACACACGACCAATACAATTGACCTCATGCTCCGAAGATGGGGACGTTGACGCGCAATTTCCAAAATCAGTACAACCTGATCGCCGCACAGTGTTGAGATCCCAGCGACGTACCGAAGTGACGTGAATATCGCCAAAAAGGTTTACTCACGCTTGAACAATAAGGTGATCAGATGGTCTTTGTAAATTGCACGAACCCAAATTGATAGTAGTTTCGTAGCAACTCAAACCAGCCCCATGCGTTCATTGATCATACTTTTTCTGACGACGACGATCCTCACATCGACGGCTCAGACGCCATGTGTGAATGGGTTTGCGGGGCCCTATCCATGCAGCAATGTGGACATGCTTTCGCGCATGACATTGGCGCAATTGGGTACAACGATCGACCTCGCGGACCTGTGGGGTTGGACCGATCCGTTAACGGACATTGAATATGCGTTGGTAGGAACGCGGACAGGCGTATCATTCGTTGACCTCAGCGACCCTATCAACCCTGTGTTGATCGGAACCCTACCAGCGCACAATGGGGTCACTTCGCTATGGCGTGATGTTGATACGCATGGAAATTATTGTTTCGTAGGTAGCGAGGCATCGGGTCATGGATTACAAGTATTCGACCTCACACGCTTGCGCACTGTGGTGAGCCCACCGCAAACGTTCACGGAAGATGCGCATTACGGTGGTTTCGGGAATAGCCATACCATCTTCGCAGACAAAACGGAACCATACGTGTATGTTGTTGGATCCAATGTTGGCGGAGGTGGCTTGCTGGTAATTAATGTAAGCAACCCCTTGGTCCCTGTTCTGGAAGGGACCTTCACACAGGAAGGGTACATCCATGAGAACACGGTTTTCACATATAACGGACCGGATACTGAACATGTAGGGAAGAAGATCAGTTTCAACTTCCACATCAACGCCAATGACCGTGTTACGATCGTTGATGTAACGGACAAGACCGATATCAATATGATAGCGACAACGCCCGTTTATACTGTCCGGAGTCTATGCCACCAAGGCTGGATGACCGAAGACCACCGATTCCTTTTGATGAATGACGAAGGCGATGAAGCCAGTGGCAATTACAATACACGCACCCACATTTTCAATATCGAGAACCTGGATGTTCCTGTATACATTGGTTATTACAGTGGCATTAACCCCAGTTACGACCATAATCTGTACTGCACCAAAGGCCTGGTGTGGGAAGCGAATTATACTAGCGGACTGCACATACTGGACCCGATCAATGTCGCTAGTGCCCAACTGAGCATGGTGGGCATGTTCGATACATACACTGCGAACAATGGACGGAGCTATAATGGTGCTTGGGGAAATTACCCGTTCTTCAAGAGCGGTATCGTGATCGTGAGCAGCATCTACGAAGGTCTATTCGTTCTGCGACCTAAACTTTCCGTTAACATAAGAGCTACGTTGCAAGGGCCGTACAACGAATCAAACGGCCTCATGGATGATGAATTACGTTCCCAAGGTTTGATCCCTTTGCAAGAGCCCTATACGTCATTGGGTTACTCTCATACTAACAACGCTGGAGGTGAGACCATAGCACCTGCGGTATTAGCAGTTACAGGAGCCGATGCGATCGTTGATTGGGTCGTTCTGGAATTACGCGACGCTGTTGATCCTTCGATCATTCGTGCTAGCCGATGTGGATTACTACAACGCGACAGTGATATCGTTGGAGTGAACGGAATTTCGCCAATTCAATTTGATGTAGCTGTAGGCAATTACCATGTTGCGGTCCGTCATCGGAACCATTTAGGTGTTATGTCCGCTTCACCTGTTGAGGTAAGCGTAGCTACACGTAATTACGATCTTGGCGATGGCAGCATACCACTGTTCGGCACAGAAGCGACCTATCCGTCGGTCGGTCGTAATGTGCTTTGGGCAGGCAATACGGTCTTCGACAATGAATTGATGTACACGGGCCAAAACAATGACCGCGACCCCATCCTTTCGGAGATCGGTGGTGTTGTGCCAACCAATACTGTGAGCGGGTACCGCACTACGGACGTTAATATGGATGGCAATGTGATCTATACCGGACAGGACAACGACCGGGACATTATTCTCACCAATATTGGAGGGGTTGTGCCCACGAATATCCGAACCGAACAGCTTCCTTGATCGGCCATTTGCTGAACAGCATAGCCAAAAAGCCCGGCGTGAAAGCCGGGCATCTTCGGAAACACCGGGCTTACCGGTGTTGAACTGTATTGTCTAGGCCGTCTTCTCCTTTTTGCCGTCCTTCTGCTCGGCAGCCTCTTTGGCAGCCTTTAAACGTGCGATCTTTAGGGTAGCCTTGCGCTTACGGATGGCTTGCGCCTGTGGGTCCTGTGCCATTTTTCGTTGGATTTCGGCTGCGAATGTACGGAGGTTGGGGGAATAACCGGATGAATTCACCACATAAGGCGGTAAAGGGGTCAGCCGTGAACACTAATCCGCGCTCCGCGAACAGATCATTCCACCCTAATGAAGCCTTGCATTTCACTAACCCCAGGACTCCATCAAAAGTGGGACGAGATAATTGCGGACGTGTATGATCGATCCGTGACCGAACCCAAAAAAAAGGACCCCGAAGAATTGCTTCTTCGGGATCCGAAAATCTTAAATATGGTTCACTTAACTCTTCACCAGCGCTTGGAATTCCGCACTATTCAATAGCGCTCTGATCGCATCCTGCATGCCAATGACCAAGGACTGGTTATAATTGGTTAATCCGGCGTCGGAAAAACCAGCTCCTTCCATCTTCATGACCACCTTCTTCTCAGCAAAACTATAAACGGACCATTCCACGATCAGGCTGACCTGGTAGCCATCGCCGGCTGTTTCTTTCGACCATTGAATGAGGTTACCGCCAATGGCGAAGTCAGACTTGGCACTGGCATCCTTATCGGTGAACATTCCACCGGATCCATCAATAGTGTATCACTGCCGTCCGGAACAATAGAACGGACCGGATAATTTTGCACTGCTAAAATAGGAAAGGGACCCCTGATTGCGTCGCGGATCCCTTTCCATAATTAATGGTACCATGGGCAAAATTAAGGCAA
>Ga0209170_1000296_pt1 | contig 23031 bp, 22 predicted proteins | sample KloWWTKNB14_bulk_FD_187178 | JGI IMG/M metagenome (GOLD analysis project Ga0209170, IMG submission 187178) | Active sludge microbial communities from Klosterneuburg, Austria, studying microevolution and ecology of nitrifiers - Klosterneuburg... | ecosystem: Engineered > WWTP > Aerobic digester >...
TCAACCAATACAAAGCGAACGATAGCGACTGCACAACCGCTGAATGATCAGAGAGGTAATACCAGTATCGAAATTTACAGTAGCAAAAAAGATTCGATGGATATTTTTATCGAAAAGCTTAAAACTATCAGGAAGGGTAATATACTGGTGGTAGGGCATTCTAATACGGTGGATGATATTGTAAACAGGCTTAGCCAACGAACAGAAATTGCTGCTGATCTGAAAGACAACGAATACGATAATTTATTTATCCTGAAACGGAAAGGGGATAGCTATCTCTATAGAAACGAAAAGTACGGAAACAAATCTCCGGATTAATCCATGCCTCCCGGAACTTTTTCACCCGTTTTCTTTTTCCACTGCATCTCAAAGAGGAAAGATAGCTGAAGAAAATTTTTTCCTGTTTCATCACTGATTTTGTAATCAAATTGGTGCAGATAGCCGGCCTGTAATGTAAAGAAGGGTGAGAATTCATACCCGGCTCCCAGGAATACCCTGTTCCGTTCAAAGTAAGGTGCCCTGTTGGTAAAGAATATTTCATTGGAAGCTGTCAGGTAATAAGTTCCGGCTTCTATCTTTTTATTGTTTAGTGGTAAAGCGGAATTGATCCTGTACCTGAAACGGTTACGAAAACCATCACTGGTCCATCTTTGTTCAGCTCTGTAGCGATGCTCCAGTTTTAGTCTTTTCTCGTATTGGGTCATATTAAATTGAATCCAGCTGCGCCATTCATCATTAACCATTGGAGACTTAAAATTTCCACCCGGGGAATAAGTATCGAAAATTCCAAAACCCGCTGAAATGGTAGAAGCTTTGCTAATTGCAAAACTGGCCCCGCCTTTTATTTCATAATAATGAAAATCATCATAAAAACGCAGTGAACGGAGCTGCAATTCCCCAAACAGGTTCCATTTTTCAGTAAGGTCCAGTTTTGTATTGATGATGTTCCAACTCCCCGTTTGTGCTGCACCCGGCTGAATAAAAAACAAAAAAATGAGGAATCGAAAGTATTTCATGGTGAATATGAAAAAGCTTCTGTGATGGGCAGAAGCTTTATTAAGAATTGTTTTTAAATGATCAAAACTCTCTTTCAGGATTGAAGTTCTCCAGTTCCTTCGCCACAGCAGTTAAAAAGGTAGCGCCTAAACTTCCGTCCACAATGCGATGGTCGTAGCTCATACTTAAGTACATCATATGACGGATTGCGATACTGTCGCCGGCTGGTGTTTCAATTACCACGGGCCTTTTCTTTATCGCACCCACAGCCATGATGGCCACCTGCGGCTGGTTGATAATGGGTGTACCCATTAAACTGCCGAAAGTACCCACATTAGTTAAGGTGAATGTGCCACCTTGTGTATCATCCACTTTCAATTTGCCATTCCTTGCAGCATCAGCAAGGTTATTCACTTGTTTTGCTAAGCCTACCATATTTAACTGGTCGGCATTTTTAATAACAGGAACGATCAGGTTACCGGATGGCAGTGCAGTAGCCATCCCGATATTGATATCTTTTTTGATAATGATATTATTGCCATCCAGGGAACAATTGATCAACGGGAATTTTTTGATACAACGTACAATCGCTTCAATAAATAAAGGAGTGAATGTGATTTTTGTTCCTTCTCTTTTTTCAAATTCTTTTTTCACTTTATCTCTCCACTGCACCAGGTTGGTCACATCAGCTTCCGTAAAGCTGGTTACATGCGGACTGGTTTGCTTGCTGCGAACCATGTGATCAGCAATCAACTTCCGCATCCGGTCCATTTCTATTATTTCAACATTGCCGGTGTAGGTAGTTAATTGCTGGCTGCTGCTTGCCGATTGATCAGGCTGCACTTTTGCAAGTGGGATCACCATTTCGGAGCTTGTACTCCTGGCTTCTGGTTGCTGACCTCCGGACTTTCTTCCACCCACATACTGCAAAATATCTTTTTTAGTCACCCTTCCCTCATTTCCTGTTCCTGGTATTGCTTCCAGTTCCGTCATACTTACTCCTTCGCTGGCTGCAATGTTCAGTACAAGTGGAGAATAGAAACGGTTGATGTTACCGTTTGAAGTTTGAAGTTTGATATTTGATGTTTGGGGACTTATAGTTTCAACAACAACGGCTTCCTGGGCAGGCATATTTACTGTTTCTTGCACGGGAGCCGAAGCTACGGGAGAAGAGACAACAGGTTCATCGGCGCCGGTTCTTATACGGGCAATGGTGGTGCCGATAGGAACAACATCATTTACATTAAAAAGAATTTCCTCAATTACACCAGCAGCAGTGCTGGGTACTTCACTATCCACTTTGTCGGTGGCAATTTCCAGTATGGTTTCGTCCATTTGCACCGAATCACCGGGCTTTTTATGCCATTTAAGTACGGTGGCTTCCATGATACTTTCACCCAGTTTTGGCATTACTAAATCAACAATGGCCATAATATTTTAATTTGTTTATCAGCGACTGAATAAAGCTCATCACCTGTTGCGTCGCACACTTCGGCTTCAGAAACACAGATGGGCAGGAGACAAGCAATTTTAACCGGCCAAAGGTAATGATTTGCTATAAAAGGCTATCAACTGTTAGCAAGGATAAATTTGCGGAGAAAGTTCAAGGCATTGGTGGCTGTCATACCAATATTCCGTTGCCGGTCAAACCTGAGATTTAGCTTTAGGGTGTCTACTTTTTCTTTATTTCCTGCAGCTATCCAAACGGTGCCGACCGGCTTATCATCTGTTCCGCCATCAGGCCCCATAATACCGGAAGTGGCCAGTGCAAAATCAACATTAAGTTTACTGATAGCTCCATTCACCATTTCCTTCACTGTTTCTTCACTTACGGCACCAACAGATAGTAAGGTCTCCTGCTTAACTCCCAGTATATTTTCTTTTATTTCATTGGCATAGCTAACTACACTGCCTTTGTAATACGCCGATGAACCGGAAACCGATGTTATTAAATGGGCAATATACCCGCCTGTACAGCTTTCGGCAGTACCCATCGTTTTACTTTTTGCTTTCAGGATCTTACCAATCACAATCTCCAGCCCTTCATCTTCGTTGGTGATGAGAAAATCTTTTACCAGTTCCTGCAATTTTTCAAAATAAGGTATCATTTCCTTTTCCACTTCCTCTTTTTTATCACCCCGGGAGGTCAGTCTTAGTTTTACCATACCATAATTGGGTAGGTAGGCCAGTTTGATATGAGATGGGAGAGAAGGTTCAAAATCTTTCAGTAGTTCTGCGATCATCGATTCTCCCTGTCCAGCTGTAAAGGCTGTTTTGTGAACAATGGCCGGCATTTTGAATGCGGATAACAAGTAAGGAACCACTTCATTTACTATGAGACCTTTCATTTCATGCGGTACCCCCGGTAATGATATAAAAACCTTGCCGTCCCTTTTAAATAGCATGCCGGGAGCTGTTCCTCTTGCATTGTGCAATACAGTACATACATCCGGTACTTCGGCCTGTTTCAGGTTTCGTTCCAGCATTGGCCCGGGACGACGGAACACTTTCTCAAACAAATAGTTTACATGGGCCAGTACTTCTTCATTCACTACCAGTTTGCCGCCAAAATATTTGCAAAGTAATGGTTTGGTAATATCATCCGCAGTAGGTCCAAGCCCCCCTGTGATGATTATAATATCAGATTGACGACTTTCTTCATCCAGAGCCTGCCATATCTCTTCATACACATCTCCAACAGCCAACCTGCGACGAACCCATACACCAATTTTATTTAGTTCCTGCGCAATGAAAGCGGAATTGGTATCAATCGTCTGGCCAATCAGTAATTCATCGCCGATGGTGATGATGGAGGCGTTTACAGAATTAGATTTCATTTAAGATATGATTAGAGCGAAATGAAGTAATTTGAACGCAAAGTTATAACCACAGAACTATGAAAAAAGTTTTCTTACTGGTCACTGGCTGTTGGATCCTTGTCACTGGTGTTTACGCACAGCTCGTTTCCCAACGGTTACAAAATGCCTTTCAACAATTTGAAAGCGATAGCCAGTTGCGCCATGCCATCAGTTCGCTCTATGTAATCGATGCTAAGACAGGACAGGTGGTATTTGATAAAAATTCTCAGATTGGTCTGGCACCGGCTTCTACTCAAAAGATCATTACAAGTGTAACAGCGTTTGAGTTGTTGGCGAAAGATTTTAGGTACAAGACAGAGGTTGGAATAATTTTCGGAGAGAAAAGTAGCTCAATTTATTTAAAACCATCAGGAGACCCAACATTTGGTAGTTGGCGTTGGAGTGCAACTGAGGAAGCTTTTATATTAGATAAGTTAGTAAATAGGATAAAGCCTCATATTAAAAGCACTGATTCAAATGTCTATGTAAATCAAAAAGGATGGGATACTCAAAGCATACCTGATGGGTGGATTTGGCAGGATATTGCAAATTATTATGGAGCTGGTGCTGGAGTATTGAATTGGCGAGAAAACCAATTTGATCTTTTGCTTAAATCCGGATCTAAAATTGGCGACTTAGTTGAAGTAGTTAAAACAAATCCGGAATTATATTCTTATAAGATTCATTCTAATGCGTCGTCTGCTAAAGCAGGTTCGGGGGATAATGCTTATTTATATTTTCCTGTTTCTGGCAACGAGGGTATTGTGAAAGGTACAATACCAATAAATGAAAATAAGTTTCAGATTTCTGGAGCAATGCCATATCCTCCGATTCAATTTATTGAAACACTTCGGGATTCTTTATTTGGGAAAAATAAACCTTACAATCATTTATCTTCTATTTTTCTTGCAGAAGATCCAAAAGTAAGCCATAAAATATTTTACACCCACTATTCCCCCTCACTTGATTCCATTATCTACTGGTTTAATAAAAAAAGCATCAATCTGTATGGCGAAGCACTAATAAAAACTTTTGCTTACGAAAAGCAGGGTTTTGGCAGTACGGACAGCGGTCTGGCTATTGTAAAGAAATTCTGGAAAGAAAAAGGCATTGATGAAGATGAACTGAATATGTATGATGGTTCCGGTCTTTCGCCACTCAACCGTGTTACTACCCATGCACAGGTTGAAATTCTGAAATACGCTACGACAAAAGACTGGTTCCACTATTTCTATAATTCATTACCCTTATATAACGGAATGGTTATGAAGAGCGGCACCATCAGCGATGTAAAAGGATTCTGCGGTTATCATAAAGCAAAAGATGGAAAAGAGTATATTTTTTCTTTCCTGGTGAATAATTACAGGGGCAAAACTTCTGCAGTGGTCAACAAGATGTACAAAGTGCTGGATGCACTGAAGTAGCGAGTGATTACTAGTGAACGGTTAATAGGAAGAAAATCGTAACTTTCAGGGTTAACTATAAACCAAAACTAATTGCTATGGCTGAACAAAATTTTAAAAATCATGCCCGCCTGGTTCCAGGCTTCCACGGTGTTACCTTTTTATTGATTGTGACAGGTCTTGTCGGCAGTGTTGTCAATCTTTTTCATGCAGATGCTGCTACGCATTATTCTGCTGCATTGCTCGTGGTAGTATTTTTGGCATTGCTTGGTGTAGCCTGGTATGCGAGGGTCTTTGCATTAAAAGCACAAGACCGTGCCATCCGTGCAGAAGAGAATTTCCGTCATTTTATTCTCACCGGCAAACCATTGGATAAACAACTTCACATCAGCCAGGTGATTGCACTTCGTTTCGCCAGTGATGAGGAGTTCTCTGCATTGGCCAAAAAAGCCGCAGCCGAAAAACTTTCCCAAAAACAAATTAAACAAGCTGTTCAGAATTGGAAAGCAGATTATTACCGGGTATAATCAGAAACGGAAACGATCAAAGAAACTCATATCCATATTCAGTAACCAGGGTGAGGCAATGGCTGCCGCCCAGATAAGGAAGATGAATATTTTTCCGGCAACCGACACATCCTGTATCAGGTGGCGGTGAAGCAGACTTTGTATCATCGCCATTATCTTTTCTTCTTTATGGCTGTATTCATACGGTGGGGATGGGTCCACATCTTTGAAAGCAGGATGTTCTTCGATTAATATATTCCTGATCTTCCAGTAATCTTCATCCCGCAGGTCTTCATATTCAAGGTCTGTATGAATACCAGCTGCTTCGATTTTTTTTTCAATAGTGGTGACTTTTTTTTCACCGGCCAGGCGCAACAACATCATAGCAGGAAATAATAATAACGGATAAAAGGGAAGATTGATAGCCAGCAGGCATAAGAATGCAGCTGATAAAAAAACAAAGACCTTGCTCCAAAAACTCTCTTCATCCAGGAAAACACGGTTTAGTAATTGGCCACCATCCAAAGGATAAATCGGCAAAAGGTTTATCAGGTTGAGAACGATAAACAATAAACCGATCCTGGAAAGCGAAAAATTCAGGAAATAAATGCCTGAGCTATATTGGTCAACCAGGAATAAAACAGCACCGATAATAATACCCGGTAAAGGACCCGCCAGTAAAATAACGGCTGACTGTAACTGTGATACATCTCTTTTACTTCCAGATACATAAGCGCCGAGCAACGGGATAAAGAAAATACCCAGCTCATTATACCGGTAAAACTTCATGGCAAAAAAATGTCCCAGTTCATGGATCATTACAATGGCAGTGATGAGCAGCAAAATCTGGTAGCTGGGAAAAATATAATACCCTAAAACGAGATAAGCTGCAAGGCTGATAAAAGAACGGAGCCAGATATTTGATTTCTCTTCCGGTTTTTGATATTTAGGCGGAATCACAATTACTTCTTCAGGGGAAGCCGCCGTTTCATTGCCTTTCATCTCACCGGGTAGCTCTGTAAAATTCTCCATCAACTAAAATTAAGAAAAATAAGATTGAAGTTTATTCAATAACAGTTCAGGCATGATAGTCTTTTTCATGGTTTTTGCTTCCATAAAATAAAGGATGATCTTACCGACTGCCAGTAATTCATTTTGTTCATTGGAAACTTCGTGGTGAAATTCTATTTTATGATGTGTGGGCAGCTCTTTCAGTATGGTTTTTATCGTCAGCAGGTCATCATATTTTGCGGGACGCAGGTAGCGGCAATGCACATCCACTACCGGCATTATCACTCCCATTTTTTCCATATCTGCATACGTAAACCCTAATTCCCGGATGGATTCTGCACGGGCCGATTCAAAATAAGGAAAGTAATTGCTATGATATACCACACCCATCTGGTCAGTTTCTGCATATCGAACCCTTATCTTCGTTTCTGTTGTAAACATTTGACGAAGCTAAACATTATTTCCCGATCAGCTTGTCCACGCTGATTTTCCCCGGGCCGCCCAATAATATTGCCATGTAACCAATGAAGAAAAGAGCCGCTTTTTCCCCTTCACCGAATATTTCTCCGTTATGCGACTTGAACAGGGCCACTCCCATGACTATGATCAGTGGAATACTGGCCAGTCTTGTCATTAACCCCGCTACAATAAGAATGGCACAGAAAAATTCAGCAAAAACAACCATTGCAAGTGAAGTGGTGCTGCCGATATGAAAAGGGTCCGCAAATCTGGCGGATTTAACTGCAAAATTCATCAGCTTATCATAGCCATGCGGAATCATAAGGCCACCGGCTGAAAGTCGTAAAAGTAGCAGAGATAATGAAATGGATTTATCTGAATATTTAGTACTGAAGAATGTTTTCAAAGGGTTTTATTTTATCAAAACGCAATATTAAGGAATAACTGCAATGCATCATCTTGAAAAGTGAGGAGTATCCATTTTCGTTTGATGAAACAACAACTAAATGTTAAAGCGTTCCCAACTTCTTACTTATCCACACCTGTTTGGAATGATGTTTGGTCTCACCTGAAATAATTTGAATATTCGCAACGTTAATCCACCATCGGTTAAAGGATAAATCAATGAAGAATCAAAGTTTACTAAGTTTAGCCATTTTCCTCAGCGTTTCCGTTTTTGCCCAGCAGACCCGTTTTTATTCAGATCCCGAAGAAAAATTTAAAGAAGCCAAAGAGTATTTTCAAAAAGAACAATACAGCCTGGCTTATCCGTTATTCAGGGAACTGCGCCAGTCGGTAAAGGAAACTGATAGGGCCAACACCGCTGTTACGGTACAGGAAATTAAATATTATACGATCGTTTGCGGCTTGAAACAGGGCGAAGGAAGGTCGGAAGAAGAGGCGCAGGAGTATATTGAGGTGGAGAAGAATGATCCCCGGGTACAAATGATGAATTATCACCTGGCGGAATTTTATTTCCGCACTGAGAATTTTACTGAAGCTGCCAACCGGTATGAACAAACCAATATTGCGAACCTCAGCAACCGGGAGATAGCTGACATGAAGTTTCACCAGGGCTACTCTTATTTCACTTTGCAGCGTTTTGCAGCTGCCAAACCCTTGTTCAACAGCATCCGCAGCATAAAAGATGACCCGAATTACCTGGATGCAAATTATTATTATGGGTTTCTTGCTTTTCGCGACAGGCAATACAGGGAAGCTCTTGAAGCTTTTAAAGTGGTGGAAAACGAAAAGAACTACTCAACAGTGGTGCCTTATTATATTGCGCAGATATATTATGTACAGGGCAGAAAGGATGAGGCCATCACCTATATCCAGAATAAATTGCAAGCCGGCAGCAGTTCTCAGTACTATGACCTTGAGCTGAAGCAAATGCTTGGCCATGCTTATTTTGAAAAGAAAGAGTTTGCCAAAGCGTTGCCTTACCTGTCAGATTATGTAAGCCGTTCTAAAAAAGTTCGCCGGGAAGACCTGTATGAATTATCTTATAGTTATTACCAGGAAAACCAGTTGAGCAATGCCATTGATGGGTTCAAACAATTAAGCGGAAAAGACGATTCGCTAAGCCAGCATGCGATGTACCTGCTTGGGGATGCCTATCTGAAAACTGGACAGAAATCAAATGCCCGTAATGCTTTTTTATTTTGTTCCTCCAACAGCAGTTACCCCGAGCAAAAGGAAATCTCCAAATATCAGTACGCCAAGCTTTCTTACGAATTAGGTTACCAGGATGAAGCATTGAACAGCCTGAGTTCTTTTTTAGCTGATTATCCTAATTCAAAATATAATACAGAAGCAAAAGAGTTAATGATAGATGTGCTGGCTAATACCAATAATTATAAGGATGCCCAGTCTTTATTGGAAAGTTTAGCAAAGCCATCTGAAAATGCAAAAAGATTATACCCGAGAATATTGTATGGCCGTTCAACGGAACTCATCAACGATGGAAGACTGGCAGAAGCAGATGCATTATTGGATAAAGCATTGAAAGATCCGAATAATGGGTCCGTTCTTCCCTTATTGAACTTCTGGAAAGGCGAACTGGCCTATCGTAATAATAAAATCGATGAGGCCATTAAGTTTTACAATGCTTATGTTAGTGGTGGATCACCAACCAGTGGTGAAGCTAACCCTGCTAATGCCAGTTACAACCTGGGCTATTGTTATTTACGAAAAGAGAATTACCCCGTTGCGCTGACATTTTTTGAACCATTGGGCAGAAATCCATCGCTTAGTTCCAGTTCATTTGTACAGGATGCTTATATACGTACAGCTGATTGCTATTTCATGCAGAAAGATTATGCAAAAGCAAAAACTCATTATGATAATGTGATAAAATTCTCCTGGCCGGCAGAAGATTATGCCACCTTCCAGATTGCAATGCTGGCGGGAGTAAGAAGTTCAACCGAAAAGATCTCATTATTGAATACCATGATGCGGAAGTTTCCTGCCTCTTCATTGGTTACCGACGCCAATATGGAAGTAGCCAATACGTATATGGGGGATGAACGTTTCAGGGAGGCCATTCCATTCCTTGGCAATGTGATAAAGAACAGCAATAATGCCAGTTTGATACCACAGGCTTATCTTAAATTGGGTACATCCTATTATAACATAGATAATAATGCTGAAGCATTAAAACAGTTCAAAATTCTGGTAGATAAATATCCTAATGCACCGGAAACAGAGGATGCCCTGGATAATGTAAAAACCATTTATATCGAGGATGGAAAACCTGGTGAATATGCAAACTTTATGCGGCAGGCAGGTCGACCATTGAGTATGAATACGGAGGATTCGCTTACGTATGCAGCAGCAGAAAACCAGTATGATGACCAGAATATCAATGCGGCATTAACGGCCTTCAACGACTACCTGCAAAAATTTCCCGATGGGGCATATGCACTGGATGCAAATTTTAACCGGGCAGAGATATACAATTCAAAGAAAGACTGGAATAATGCGTTGGTGGGTTACGATGAAGTGGCAGTGAATGCACCAAATAAATTTGCAGAAAGAGCTGTATTAACGGCAGCAAGGATCAATTTCTTTGAGTTAAAGAATTATCAGAAGGCAGAAGGCTATTATGGACAATTGAAGCAAATAACTGCCAGCCAGGAAAACAAGCTGGAAGCAATGCGGGGCCTATTACGGTGTCAATACCAGTTGCAAAAATGGACAGAAGCAGTTGACAATGCCAAGGAATTGACTTCAGCGAAGGGAAGTAGTGCTGATGATAAATCACTGGCGAATATGGCTATCGCCAAATCCTACCAGGTTGCCGGCGATTATGGTACAGCTATTACGAATTTTAAATCAGTGGTGCAGATCAATAAGGCAGCCTTAGCTGCTGAAGCCCGGTATGAGATCGCCAATTGCTATTATCAACTGAATAAATTAACGGATGCCGAGAAATCTGCTTTTGAAACGATCAATAAATCAGGTTCATATGATTATTGGGTAACGAAGGCTTACATCCTGTTAGGAGACGTTTATTTCAAACAGAAGGATTATTTCAATGCCAAGGCTACATTCCAGAGTATTGTGGATAATACACTGAATACAGAATTAAAGAATGAGGCACAGGCAAAGCTGAGCAAGGTTGTGGATGAGGAAAGTGAATCAAGTAAGGTAGGAAACTAGATTTTTTGCAGTTTAAACAGATTAAAGAAAATGAAACAAGCACTATATAAAATATTCTTTCTCAGTGTTGGGATTTTTTCTGTTGGGATTTCATTTGCACAGAAGGATACAACTAAGAGTGGCGGTGTAACCATTGTATCCAGTTTTAAACCAGTATTGCGGGAAGCCGCCAAAATAAATTTTAATGCTTCTCCGCCTGCAGCAGATACTACAAAAGCAAAACTCAATTACGATATTCCGAACCAGAATCTTTTATTGGGCTACCAGCCCGGCTCCTTAAAACCATTGGCTTTATCCATAGATTCTGTAGTAAAGTTTGATAACAGCAGTTATATAAAAGCCGGATTTGGAAGTCTGCGTACTCCTTATGTACAGGCAGGTATCAGCTTTGGAGATGGCGAAACGGCCGGTTTAAATATATATGCCAAACATGTGGCATCCGAAAGCAAAAGGGATTTTCAAAAATTCAGCAGTACCAATGTGCGGCTGTCCGGTTATTTTAAATCGGGTAATAACCTGCAATGGGATGCCGGTTTGGGTATGAAGCGGGACAGGACTTATAAATATGGTTACCTGCCGGCAACTTTAGTTTTCCCAACTGATTCATTGAAACAAAGTTTTCAAACCATCAGTGGCAGGATTGCTTTTCATAATATCAATAAAACAGAATTCGGACTGACTTATGCGCCGGAAATCAAGATTGATGTATTTTCAGATAACCTTAAGAATAGTGAGAGTAATACAATTGTAAATGCACCGTTGCAAAAGACTATTGGAAAAGAATTTGCAGTGAACCTGGGAATTACTTTCGATCTTACCCGCTTCTCTCCGGAAAATAAAACAGCTGTCAATAATACGATGTATTATATCTCACCATCGGTATTGTATAAAACATCGCAGATCAATGCACAGGTGGGCATCCGTCCATCCTGGGATAACGGCAAGTTTAAAATGTTCCCGAACATTTTGGCTGACATCAGTACAACCGATAAACGATTCACTTTCCAGGCAGGATGGACCGGGTATATCCGTAAAACGACTTACCAGTACCTGGCCGGACAAAACCCCTGGTTGTGGTTGCCGGGGACATTACGCAATACCTGGATAGAGGAAAGATTTGCCGGATTTAAAGGTACTGCCGGGGATCATTTTAGTTATGCAGCGAAAGTGGGTTTCAATAAACTGAATAATCAACCATTGTTCATCAATGATACAAGTGCTGCAGGTGACGGGAAATCGTTTAACGTGGTATATGAAGATAAAATGAATGTGGTTAATTTTTCCGGTGAGTTTGGCTATAATGCAGGGGAGAAATTCTCTATGATCACCGGGTTGATATTTAATCAATTCTCCGGCTTTCAGTCACAAGCAAAAGCATGGGGGATGATACCGCTGGAACTAAAAACCAATTTAAGACTGCAAATCATAAAAGATTTGTGGCTGAAGACTGATCTGTTTGCCTGGAGTGGCTCCAAATACCTGAAAAAAGATAATACGCCGGGTAAACTTGACGGTGCCTTTGATCTGAATGCCGGCCTTGAATTCAAGATCACAAAAAACATCAATTTGTGGACGCAGTTCAATAATTTATTCAATAAAGAATACCAGCGCTGGAACCAATATCCTGTTTACGGGTTCAACTTTGTCGGCGGAGTCGTATTTTCGTTCGACCAAAAGAACTGATGATGTACTCAGAACTGTATCAATATCTCATTCAGCATAAACAATTACCGGTGCCGGGTATCGGCACTTTTTTATTGGAAAGAAAAGCTGCAACCATCAATTTCCCTGAGAAAAGGATTGATCCACCAACTTATACCATTTCTCTTCAATCATTATTGAACACTCCATCCAATAGTTTTTTTAACTGGCTTGGTGCCGCTTTGCATGTGTCAGACAGGGATGCAGTTATTCGATTTAATGATTTTGCATTTGATCTGAAAAAACAAATTACTGGTGGTGATATTATTAACTGGAGTGGGGTAGGACAATTGAGCAAAGGGTTAGGTGGTGATGTAAAGTTCGTTCCCCTGGATTGCCAAAATTCACTGGAGACATTCGTTCCGGCCGATAAAGTGGTAAGGGAGAAAGCCGAACATATGGTGAGGGTAGGTGAAGACGAAAGGACATCTGCCGAGATGACTGAATATTTTAATCAGCCGGAAGCAGCAACATCGTATTGGTGGGCTTATGCATTGGTGGTGGCGGTTCTTTCAGTGATATTTATAGGCTGGTATTTTTCCAAACATGGTGTTGATATTTCTTCAGCAGCTAATGGAAAGAGATTGATACCAGCAGAGACAATTGATACCCGAAAGGTATTGCCATAGTTTTTCCTACTTATTTAATCATTTTGATTTTACTTTGCTGCTTTCTGTTATGAAAGAGCTCATACATTATACTCATTGCCCTGTTTGTGGTTCTGCTGATATTGTAAATATCCTGTCTGCAAAAGATCATACGGTAAGCGGTGAGACCTTTATTGTGGCTGGCTGTAATGCCTGTAGTTTTCATTTTACACAGGATGTCCCGGATGCCGCCTCTATTTCTCCCTATTACAAATCGGAAAATTATATTTCCCATACAAATACTTCAAAGGGATTAATCAATAGTCTGTATCAATCAGTAAGGAAAAGGACTTTGAAGCAAAAAAGGAAACTGATTGAGAGAGTGGCTGGTATTACCAAAGGAAATCTGTTGGATGTTGGAAGCGGAACCGGTGCTTTTGCCGGTGAGATGAAGAAGAATGGCTGGAGTGTAACCGGTCTTGAACCGGATGAAGATGCCAGAAACGTTGCGAAACAATCATTTGGCGTTGACCTGTCGGATATCAGGGGCTTTTATGAATTACCAAATGAGACATTTGATGCGATCACTCTCTGGCATGTATTGGAACATGTGCATGACCTGCAGGGATATATGGCCAAACTGCAACTGTTATTGAAAGAGAATGGGAAAATATTCATTGCAGTTCCAAACTATACATCGAAGGATGCTTCTGTCTATAAAGAATACTGGGCTGCTTATGATGTACCAAGGCATCTGTATCATTTCTCCCCGCAATCGATGAAGGTGCTGATAGAAAAACACGGAATGAAACTGCTCCAATACAAACCAATGTGGTACGACAGTTTTTATGTTTCTATGCTGAGCAGTAAATACAAGAACGGGAAAACAAACCTAGTCGCTGCTTTTTTCAATGGACTGCTTTCAAACTTCGGGGCCTCAGCTGATGTGAAAAGATGCAGTTCAGTGATCTATATCATAGGTAAGTAGTTATTGACCAAACTGTACTTCGTATAATTCTGGCCACCATTTCCCGGTAATATATATTTTTTTGGCTGTAGCATCGTAAGCAATACCATTGGGTACTTCGGCATCGGGGTCAATGGCTTTTATACGGTCCCACATTTGTGTAAGATCAGCTTTGGCTATTATTTCGCCGGTGCCGGGATTGATCTTAAAAATATAAGGATAAGTGTATTGATTGGCATACACATAACCATCAATGTATTCCAGTTCATTGAGGTTAAATGAAGGACTGCCGGCTTCTGTTACTGTCTGTGTTTTTACCAGTTTAAAGGAGGATGGCTCATAATAAAACAGGTCACCACTGCCATTGCTTGCAATAAGGTTTTTGCCATCTGTTGTTAATCCCCATCCTTCAATTTCTATCGGGAATTCCTTGATTTTTTTAAAATCTTTTAATAAATAAACGAAAACAGTTTTTTCTTTCCAGGTTAACTGGTAAATGGTGTCATTTAAAATGGTGACACCTTCTCCAAAAAATTTCTTGTCAAGAGATATTTCCTGTAAACTCTTCCCGGTTTTTAAATCAACCTTTTTTAATTTGGATTTTCCATAATTGCCTGTTCCTTCATACATCACTCCGTTATAGATCAGCAATCCCTGGGTGTAAGAAGAGGTGTCATGCGGATATGTGGCCACTATTGAGTAACTCATACTTTTGGGAGCATTTGCCGGAGGAGTAACAGTTCCTGGTTTGTCTTCATTTTTACAGGCCACAAAAAAAGAAAGAGTGGCGATAAGAAATATTTTCTTCATTTGCTTATATATAGATTCTTACAAAAGTAAGTACTGGTAACGGTTTTAGCTGTTAAAGCTTATTGAATAGCAGCTGAGAATAGGGAAAATACGGTATGTACAGGTATAGGATTTCTGGATTTTAATATTATCTTTAAACTTCTAACCTTGTCCGGCGAAAGTTTAATCCCCTAAATCGTATCCCTGAATCGCCTTTTTAGTATTTCCCAATAGTCCCTATACTGTTTCCAATCCAAATGAATGACTCATGGTTGTTATATTATTGCCGTGCCCTGATGTATAAAATGATTTGGAACTATGAAGGCGGGAGTGAACATTATTTTCCTTTTACTGGGATTAATCAGTAATCAGCTTATTGCACAAATGAATTGTGTAACTTCTTCCTATGCACAGGAAAAGCTAAAGAACAATCCTGCATTAAATAATAGTATAAACGGGATAGAACGATTTACCAGGCTTGTATTGGAAAATAGCTCTGCCAGTCGCATTGAAAGCGGTGTTATTAAAATCCCCGTGGTAATTCATAACCTTTATCATACACCGGGAGAAAAGATATCAGATGCGCAGGTAGCCAGCCAGTTAGAATTGCTGAATAAATGTTTTCGGAGAAAAAATGCCGACTCTGTCAATACGCCTGCAGTATTTAAAGGATTGGCCGCCGATTGTGAAATAGAGTTTCAATTGGCTACTTCAGATCCCCGCAAAAGAGCAACCACCGGGATTATCCGTAAATACACACCTGTATCAAAATGGATAATGGATGACAAAATGAAATTCTCTGCTGAAATGGGAGACGATGCCTGGGATAGTAAAAGTTATCTGAATATCTGGGTATGTAATATGGAAAAATTTGCCGGTTATGCCAGCATGGTGGGTGGCCCGGAAGATGTTGATGGCATAGTAATGGGGATTGCAGCTTTTGGAGGTACAAATAAAACGATTGTGCATGAAACCGGGCATTGGCTGGGACTAAAGCATATATGGGGCGATGAATACTGCGGTGATGACGGTGTAAACGATACACCAAAGCAGGCCAGCTATACTACAGGCTGTCCAACTACTATCCGGGTTACCTGTGGCAATGGTCCCACTGGTGATATGTACAATAACTACATGGATTTTACGAATGATGCCTGCATGAACCTGTTTACTGAAGGACAGAAAGCAAGGATGAGGGCTTTGTTTGTGGGTGGGGCTGTCCGGAATTCATTACTTTCTTCTAAAGGACTGGATGCTCCATTAATATTTGAAGCACCCTTACCTGACGAAGACCCTAAATGGCTGGAGCCAAAAATGTATCCAAACCCGGCAACGACCACTGTGACCCTTGATCTTTCTTATGATATTCGCTGGATAGGTAAAACTATTTTTGTGACTAACCTGCATGGGCAAAGTATTATGAATGTGATGATTACGGCAAAATTTCAGCAAATTGATATAAGCCGCCTGCAACCGGGTCTTTATTTCCTTGCAGCAAAAAATGATCAGGGATTGTCTATAAAAATGAAGTTTGTAAAACTGTAAAGTCGCGACCAAAATATATACTAACGGCAAGCAAAGAGTCGTCTCGTGTAAAGCAAGACGGCTTTTTTTATGTAGGTATTATGAGCACTAAAATGTAAAAAGGATTACCAGTTGCACGGTAATCCTTTTTTATCCTTGTACTAATTAAGTTTAGATATGAATAGCTTCTCCATAGGCCACTTCAATAGCATCTTTAATGCTTTCGCTGATGGTCGGGTGGGGGTGGATCGCATTTAGTACTTCATGGTAAGTGGTTTCTAATTTACGGGCTGTAACGGTCTCTGCAATTAATTCCGTTACATTATATCCGATCATATGAGTGCCCAGCCATTCACCGTATTTAGCATCGAATATTACTTTGATAAATCCTTCGGTATGACCGGCTGCAGAAGCTTTGCCACTTGCACTCAATGGGAACTTACCTACTTTAATTTCATAGCCGGCATCTTTAGCTTGTTTTTCCGTATAGCCAACAGATGCGATCTCAGGCACACAGTAAGTACAGCCAGGGATGTTATTATAATCAATTGCTTCAGGCTGATGATGATACTTCTTTTCATTGTATGCAATTGCTTCCACACATACAATTCCTTCCTTGCTTGCAACGTGGGCCAGTGCCTGTCCGGGTGAGCAGTCGCCAATAGCATAAATACCGGGCACATTCGATTGCCCGTATTTGTCAACCATGATACGTCCTTTATCAGTTTTGATACCCAATTCTTCTAATCCAATACCTTCGATATTGGCAGACACTCCCACAGCACTTAACAATACATCAGCCTCCAGCTCCACTTCACCTGTTGCCGTTTTTACTTTTGCTTTTACCCCATTTCCTGAAGTATCAATAGCGGTTACTTCACTGCTTGTCATGATACCAATACCATTCTTTTTGTATTGTTTCTCGAGCTCTTTGGAGATTTCTTCATCTTCCACAGGGACAATGCGGGGCAAAAACTCAACGATAGTGACTTTTGTACCCATACTGTTGTAGAAATAAGCAAACTCAACTCCGATAGCACCACTGCCCACCACGATCATTGACTTAGGCATTTGAGGTAACACCATTGCTTCGCGGTATCCGATGATCTTTTTCCCGTCGATTGGCATAGTAGGTAATTGACGGCTGCGTCCACCCGTGGCGATAATGGTATGCCTGGCTTCAACAATCTGTTTCTTTCCGTCTTTATCAGTTACTTCCAATTTCCCTTTGGAAACCAGTTTCCCAAAACCCATGATCACATCGATCTTATTTTTCTTCATCAGGAACTGTACGCCTTTGCTCATTTTATCAGCCACACCCCGGCTTCTTTTGATAACTGCTTCGAAATTGGGTGTACCGGCAGCCTCGATACCAAAGTCTTTGGCATGTTTGATATATTCATTTACCTGGGCGCTTTTCAATAAGGCCTTGGTAGGGATACAACCCCAGTTGAGACAGACGCCTCCGAGGCTTTCCTTTTCAATAATTGCTGTTTTTAAACCTAATTGAGAGGCCCGGATCGCCGCTACATAACCTCCGGGACCGCTACCAAGAACAACTACATCGTATACCATATTCTTTATATTAAATTGATAAGTTAATAAGTTGAAAAGTAATGAGCTGCGAAGTTATCCGAAAACAGTCAATTGGCAAAAGCGGGGTAATGCGGCAACCCGCTGAACAGGTTGATTAAGTCAGTGCTGGTCCTTCATAATAGCAGCAGTGCTATGGGATTTAGCTTTTAGCACAAAATCCATATGTTTGTCCCTGAAAATCAATGGGGACATCCTTTCCACAGGCTGTGAAGAATTTTGCCAAAAAAACAATTAATTCCGGTTGCTAATTGGCTGATTTCCCCTACCTTTGCCGTCCCAAAATTTGTATCAATCATGGCAAGAGTATGTCAGGTAACAGGTAAAACGCCGATAGGAGGAAACAAAGTTTCTCACTCCAATATCAAAACAAAACGTCGTTTTCTGCCCAATTTGCAGAAAAAGAGATTTTACCTGGCCGAAGAAGATAAATGGATAACCTTGAAATTATCAACAACTGCACTTCGTACCATTAACAAGAATGGACTATTAAGCGTAGTAAAAGAATTGAGAGCAAAAGGCGAAAAAATCTAACGTATTTAAAGTTTAATAATCATGGCAAAGAAAGGCAACCGTGTACAAGTAATCCTGGAATGCACTGAGCACAAAACAAGTGGTCAGTCAGGCACCAGCCGTTATATCACGGTAAAAAACAAAAAGAACAACCCGGAGCGTCTGGAGTTGAAGAAGTTCAATCCGATTTTGAAAAAAGTAACTGTTCATAAAGAAATCAAGTAATCATGGCAAAAGCAGCAAAAACGGCGATCAAGAAAGACCCTAAACAGGCCGCAGAAGCAAAGAACTATACAAAAGTTATTAAAGCAGTACGCAGCCCAAAAACTGGAGCTTACACTTTTAAAGAGCAGATGGTTCACAAAGACAAAGTGAAAGATTTTCTGGCTCAGAAATAATTCTTTGATTCTGATAAGATATTCAAAAGCTATTCGTAACCAACGGATGGCTTTTGTTGTTTAAATTAGTGAGTGGTAAAGAGGAGACAAAAAAATCAGGTATGGTTCTCAATTGGCAGTCCATTAATAGCAAAAGTTAAGTATGGGATTCTTTAATAAACTATTCGGTAAAAAGGAGAAGGAAAGTCTTGACCAGGGTTTGCAAAAAACCAAGGAAGGATTTCTGTCTAAGATTACCAAGGCAATCGCCGGTAAAAGTACTGTCGATGAGGAAGTGCTGGATAACCTGGAAGAGGCTTTGGTTGGTGCGGATGTGGGTATTGAAACCACAGTTAAGATCATCGAACGAATAGAAAAAAGGGTCTCAAAAGACAAGTATCTCAATTCTTCAGAACTGAATAGAATGCTGCAGGAGGAAATTGAGCAAATGTTGGTAGATGCTCCTGAATCAAATAGTTACGCTTTTGATTCTGATTTACCAACCAGGCCATATGTGATTTTAGTAGTGGGTGTAAACGGTGTTGGTAAGACTACCACAATAGGTAAACTGGCGTATAACTTTAAGAAGGCGGGGAAGGAAGTTTTGTTAGGAGCTGCTGATACTTTTCGAGCAGCCGCTGTTGACCAATTAACAATATGGAGTGAGAGAGTTGGCGTGCCGATCGTAAAACAAGCTATGGGAAGTGATCCGGCTGCGGTGGCATTTGATACAGTGCAGAGTGCAGTGTCCAGGCATACTGATGTGGTCCTGATTGATACGGCAGGACGTTTGCACAATAAAGCTCACCTGATGGAGGAGCTCAGCAAGATCAAAAGAGTGGTTCAAAAAACAATACCTGATGCCCCGCATGAAGTGTTGTTAGTGCTTGATGGTTCAACCGGGCAGAATGCTTTGGAGCAAGCAAAACATTTTACGGCTGCAACTGATGTGACTGCGCTTGCCATAACCAAACTGGATGGTACCGCCAAAGGAGGGGTAGTATTGGCAATTGCCAACCACTTTAAGATACCAGTGAAGTTCATTGGTGTAGGCGAAAAAATGGAGGACCTCTTGGTATTTGATAAACATGAATTCGTAGATAGCTTATTCAATTTAGAAAAATAGCAGCATACAGGTGATCCTGATTTTTATGATTATAAAAGACAGATCATAATAAATCATCACCAGCATAATCATCTGCATTCTTTTTGTATGAAGACAAAAAAATTACATAAGGATAAGGTCAATATCATCACTCTGGGGTGTAGCAAGAACATGGTGGACAGCGAAGTGCTGAGTGGCCAGTTACTGGCTAATGATATTGAGGTGGTGCATGAGAATAAGAAGCTTGATCATAATATCGTGGTAGTGAATACCTGTGGTTTTATTGATAAGGCGAAGGAAGAAAGTATCAACACTATTTTGGACCAGGTAGAATTAAAGCGAAGAGGTAAGCTGGACAAAGTGTATGTGACCGGTTGTTTAAGCGAACGGTACAAGAATAACCTGGAAGCAGAGATACCTGAGGTTGATGCCTATTTCGGTACGATGGAACTTCCTTTGATATTAAAACAATTTGAAGCAGATTATAAAACGGAACTGGTAGGTGAAAGATTACTGGCTACGCCACAGCATTATGCCTATATGAAGATATCTGAAGGGTGTAACCGTACCTGCTCTTTTTGTGCTATTCCGTTGATGAGGGGGCAGCACGTTAGCAAGCCTATAGAAGAACTGGTAAAAGAAGCAGAAGGCCTGGTAAAGAAAGGGGTTAAAGAAGTAATGCTTATTGCCCAGGAGCTCACTTACTACGGTCTGGATATTTATAAGAAAAGGATGTTGGGGGATCTGATGCACCGACTGGCAGATGTGAAAGGACTGGAGTGGATCCGTTTGCATTATGCGTATCCCTCTAAATTTCCATTAGAAGTGTTGGATGTGATGCGGGAAAGAGAGAATATTTGCAACTATCTAGATATGCCCTTGCAGCATGCGGCGAACAACATGCTGAAAGCGATGAAACGACAAATAACCCGGGAGGAAATGGAAGAGTTAACTATAGCAATCAGGGGAAAAGTTCCGGGTATTTGTTTACGTACCACCTTGATCGCCGGCTTCCCGGGAGAAACAGAAGATGATGTGGAAGAATTGAAAGGTTTTTTACAACGTCAGCGATTTGACCGGGTAGGTATCTTCACATATTCGCATGAAGAAGGTACATCTGCACATGACCTGGCAGATGATGTTCCGGCAGAGGAAAAAGAAAGAAGGGCGCAGGAGATCATGGAAGTGCAACAGGAAATTTCTTTTGAACTGAACCAGGAAAAAGTGGGTAAAGTTTTTAAAACACTTATTGATAAAAAAGAAGCCGGCCGTTACTTAGGCCGTACAGAGTTTGATTCGGTTGAAGTGGATAATGAAGTAGTAATACACTCAGTAAAAAAGCTTCCGATTGGTGAATTCGTAAATGTAAAGATCACCAAAGCCTACGACTATGATTTGGAAGGGGAAGTGGTAAATGAGGGGTCGTGAATAACTCACAAAAGTCTTTTCCTACCTTTATGCTGTAATTGCTTGCTATGAAGAAATACATGTCTGTAGGAGGTGTTCTTTTCCTTTCTGTATTTGCTTTTTCACAGGGGCAGGAAAGCCAGGTTAATGCATTTGAAGTACACTCAAAAGGAAGCCAGGTGTTTTCAGTTTTGGCCCTTAAGAAGTTTGCTTTACCCTTACCTGAAAGGGCAATAATTTCTGAATCATATAATGGTACCAGGCTTTTTTCTGTTTCTGTACACGGTTCAAAACTAAATGGTAATTGGCAAAGTTGGTATGCAACAGGAGTATTATGTGATTCAGGAAGGTTAATAAATAACTTACCGGATGGGGAATGGAAGCATTGGAACGAAAAAGGAGAGTTGCTGGCTATCCGCCATTACAGTGCTGATAAATTTCAGCGGGTAATGCAGGAAATGCTACGGTATAACCCCAAACGAAGTTTCTTTTACTTAAGTGAGCTATACCAGAAAGACAAACAAGCTGCCTTAAATTATCTTACTGCAGCGTATTCATTTCCTTCAGGCAGGTCAGCGCCTGTTCATTCTTTGAAGCAACTGGTAATCTCTAATATTTCAAAAAGCGATAGCTACAGACCTGTTTTTGAACAATCCCTTCAGGATGGTTTGTATATGAATTTTTTTCCGGGTGGATCCATACGAGATTCCGGATATTATAAAAATGGAGTGAGAACAGGAAAATGGGTCCATCGTGATTCTGCGGACGGTCCCTGGCACCTGGGGGCTTATCAGCATAGTATTAAAATAAAGGAGTGGAAATACTATGATAAGAATAATAAACTACTTGAGTTGATTGTTTACGATAACAGGGGACATATCAACTGGCGAAAAAAAATTAATAGGCAGGGAAATCATGAACAGCATTAGTTGTTTTAGAATCCCTGCCTGTTATTCTGTTAACCGTCCTATAATTAATTAATCATCGTCATCTTTTTCCTGTTCTTTAATTTCCTTACCAGAAGCATCCTTTTCTTTTGGATTAGTATTGGTTGAATTGCCATTCTGTAACTCACTGTGTCTTATCAATCCACCCAAATGGGCAGTTTGTGCCATAAATCCGAATGAAGCGAGAGAAAATAGTAGCGCTCCGGTAAATAGAAGTTTTGCCATTTTTGTATTTTTCTTTAGGAATATGGCCAGAAGCGAAATGGCACCTGTTATGCTGATTATAATAAGTGATATTTTAGCCATGTCCTCATGTTCTTCAATCGCAGTTTCATTGACACCCGGTAAATTTTCTACCAGTTCTTCAGTTCCTTCGCCGGTTAAAAAAACAGGAACTGTAAAAAGTGCTGCTGCAATAAGGAAATACAAAGAAAGGTTTTTGAAAGATTCATTCTTTTTGATCATTCCAAGAATAAGTATTCCACCTCCGATAATGGACAGGAATAAAGGTGCATGGTTCAATGCAAGATGAATTTGTGCTGCATTCATAATTATATATTTTAAATAAAGTAATTGTAACCGGATAGTAGTTGTTAATTACTATCAAAATTGTAAAAGCTGTCAG
>Ga0209170_1000303_pt1 | contig 22770 bp, 18 predicted proteins | sample KloWWTKNB14_bulk_FD_187178 | JGI IMG/M metagenome (GOLD analysis project Ga0209170, IMG submission 187178) | Active sludge microbial communities from Klosterneuburg, Austria, studying microevolution and ecology of nitrifiers - Klosterneuburg... | ecosystem: Engineered > WWTP > Aerobic digester >...
CCTTGTGGATGAGGTATCATAGTTAAGGTGACACCATTGGCAGTTATATCGGGCAGAGAATATTTTTTGGCAGTCACATCTGCTTCAAATGAAGCAAAATAGTTGAGGCCTGCCTGCGGTATTAGTTCAAACATACCCATCCCATCATGATAACTGCTGAATGAAGTGATTTTTTCATTTTTGTTATTACTGATTGTACCCCTTACAGCGACAGGTATTCCTTTCTCATCTGTTGCCTTAAAGGCGATCGTATTCATCAATCCCTCCACCAGGTTGCCTCCCTCCGGAAAAAATTCAAGTTGAATTGATTTTTCATCCTGCTTGTTGGCAACAGCTTGTTTATCTTTTTTTCCAAATATGAAAATGTCCTTTTTATAAATAAAATCAATACCATTATTAAGCATAGTAGGCGAATAAGTCCGTATGAAATAAGTACCGGTAATCAGAGAGTCCGGCAATTCAATTTGTCCATTGGTGCAACCAAGCAAAACAGGAAGAACCTTGCGGCTAATCAACACCGATGATTCGTTCAGCAATTCTACATACAATACAGAACTTATTGTATCGGGTTGATAATCGGAATATAAATAGGCTTTAAACCAGGCTGTTTCTCCGGCAAGATAATTGTCGCGGTCAAAATGCAGATAAGCCTTTTCTATGGGTGATTGTTTAGCTAATTGCCCGAGTAATTCTTCGGGCTTTTGTGCATCAGCACCTAAGAATATGCAAAGTATACTTAGCAGCAGTAAGCTTCTTTTCATCGATTTTGTTTTCGCTACAGGTGTGAAATTAGCTTCAATATGCTAAAGTGCAAAAGGACAAAGCGTTAACAGTAGTATAATGTGGTGCCCCGGATGCAATTTACCTGTTGGACAAGCTGTATATATTGTCTATTTTGTGTTGTCTTAACCGGAAATATGAAAAAACTAACATTTATACTTGGGCTTGCCATACTGCTGTCTGGTTGCAAAAAAACCGTTGAGCAAATTCAGCAGGACCTTGTAATTCAGGCAATGACGGATGGCCAGTGGGCCATCACCAGTTTCACCGTTAATGGAACCAACATTACCATTGATTTTACAAATTACAGATTTAAGTACTACAGTAATAGGACCGTTGATGCTATAAACAGCGGAACTGTTGAAAAAACAGGTACCTGGGATGGTAATGCCACCACAATGACCACCTCGGCCAATTTTACAGCCGCTTCGTATCCTTTGACCCTGATTAACGGAAGCTGGTTAATTACCAGGAATAGCTGGACTTACGTAGAAGCTACACAAACCAGTGGTGCAGATATTAAGACCATGCGTCTGGAAAAACAGTAAGCTATCTTGTTTACTTTCTGTCCTACCTTTACACCGGCTTTGTTTTAAACATCTTAACCTGATTCCTGTCTTATTAACAGAGATACTATATTTTGACTAGTAATTTTTGTTTCCAAAAAAAGATTTTAAGGAGAGAAGATATCAGCTATTAGGAATAGTTTTTGTGTAATAAAGCTACCAGTAAAATAAACCAGCTACCTGTTGAAACCACTATATCACAATATTCCCGGGAGGTTTTTCATCTTTTGGTTTTTCATTTTCGGAGCCATAGCTGCCCGGACTCAGCCCGTCGCAAACTTTACTGCCTCTCAGCAGGTTGGTTGTTCTCCCATCATTGTTAATTTTCAGGATCAATCTGCTGGCAACCCAACTTCCTGGCTATGGAATTTTGGAAATGGCAATACATCTACCCTTCAAAATCCAACAGCAAGCTATTTTACACCGGGCACATATACAGTTACACTGACTGTTAGCAATGCCGGTGGCACAAATACTATTGTACGAACTGATTATATTACTGTCTATGAACCTCCCTCCGTAAACTTTTCTGCTAATATTACAAGCGGCTGTTTCCCGCTAAGAGTGCAGTTTACTGATCTCTCCACAGCAGGTTTGAACAATACCAATGTTACCTGGGACTGGGATTTGGGAAATGGTACAACATCTTCTTTACAAAATCCTTCGGTAACCTATACAAATGCCGGAACTTATACAGTAACACTAAGAGTAACGAACGACAAAGGTTGCACCCGTACTATCAGCCGGCCAAACTTTATTACTGTCACTCCAGGTGTCAGATCTTCCTTTACACATACACAACCAACGGTATGCAGTGCCCCGGCTAACATCTCTTTTACCAATACCTCTACAGGTCCCCCAACTTTGACTTATCTATGGGACTTTGGAGATGGCAATACCTCCACCCTGCTAAACCCGGTACATACATATACAGTAAACGGAACTTATACTGCCACATTGGTAACCTTCAGTTCTGCCGGTTGCCAGGATACTGCCAGAAGTAACCCGATCATAATTGGCGGTTATAATACTTCTTTTTCATATCCTGCCAGTGTTTGTATAAATGAAATTGTAAACTTCACCAACACTTCCACTCCTATACCGGTAAATGCAAATTGGACATTTGGGGATGGAGGTACTGCCAGCGGGATAAATACAACGTATAGTTATCCTGTGCCGGGTGTATACAATGTCAGGTTATATAATACGTATGGTAACTGTATTGATTCTGTTGACCAGAACATTACTGTTAACCCAAGACCAGTCGCTGATTTCATGGCCCCCGTCACATCCAGATGCGAGCCTCCACTTACTGTAAACTTCCAGGATCTTTCTACTGGCGGTGCAGTAGCATGGCAATGGGATTTCGGAGATGGCAACACTTCTACTCAACAAAACCCCTTGCATACATATACCAATTACGGCAATTTTACAGTAACCCTTATTGCCACAAACGTATTCGGATGCACCGATACTATTACAAGAACAGACTATATAAGGATACGAAGGGCGGCAATTAGTATTCCCGCTTTACCTGCAAGAGGTTGTATCCCCTTTACCATCTCGCCTGTTCCAGTCATTTCAGCATTGGATGCTGTTACCTCCTTTGAATGGGATTTTGGCGACGGTGGTACATCCTTCCTGCCAAACCCTACCCATACATATACCGTACAGGGAACATATACCGTCAGGTTAATTATTACAACAAGTACTGGTTGCCGTGATACTTTAAACATTCCATTTTCCGTACAGGTTGGCAGCAAACCCGTAGCCAATTTTTCAGCTACCCCTAACCCGGTTTGTGCAAGAAAACCGGTTCAGTTTACTGACCTGTCAGTACCTGCAGATGAATGGTACTGGGATTTTGGAGATGGCAGCACCTCCACTCTTCAGAATCCGGTGCATAATTATACAGATACCGGTTATTTTACGATACGGCTAATCGCTCTTAACAATGGATGTGCCGATACTATTACTATACCCAATTATATATATGTGCTGCCACCAATTGCCCGGTTCACCTATACTCCAGATTGTGGAAACAGGCTCCGCTTTAGTTTTACCGATCAATCCGTGGGGCCACTTACCTGGGAATGGGATTTTGGGGATGGCAGTCCAGTAGTTAACCTTCAGAATCCTGTTCATCTTTACTCTTCACTGGGAACTTATCCGGTACAATTAATTGTAACAAACGGGGGATGCGCAGATACGACAATACAAACCATTAATGCGGTAGACGAGAGAGCTGATTTCACTGCTGATCAAACCATCATTTGCAAAACGGGAACTGTCGTATTTACACCTACTGGTTTTAATTTATTAAATATCACTTCTTACACTTGGGATTTTGGTAACGGAGTAACCTCAACAGTGAGCAATCCCGTTATTTCAAATGCCTATCCTAACTCGGGCACTTATACCGTTACGCTTACTATCACAGATATAAATGGGTGTACAAATACAATTGTAAAAAATAACTATATCCGGGTAAATGGTCCAACCGCAAATTTTAGCGGAACAAATGTGGCCGGTTGTACCGGCCTTACTGCTACATTCAATGATCTTTCCACTACTGATGGCCAGAATAATATTACCAATTGGCAATGGCATTTTGGTGATGGTAATATCCAGAATTTTAGTGCCCCTCCTTTTCAGTACACTTACAATACAACCGGTACCTATTCTGTAAAATTGGTTATAACAGATGCCAGTGGTTGCAAAGACAGCATTACACTTGCTAACCTGGTAACTGCAACAGACCCCATTCCGGATTTTGTGGTTGACACTTTAGCCTGCCCCGGCGCTATACTCACATTTACAAATACCACATCGCCTGCAGGACTAAACAGTTTCTGGGATTTTGGAGATGGCAATACATCTGCGACACTTTCACCAACACATAGTTATACGGCTGCAGGGCTTTACACGGTAAAACTCCGGGTACAGGATGTATATGGTTGTGCCGATTCTATAACAAGAACAAACTATATCAGGGTAGGCTCTCCCGTGCCAGATTTCAATATCAGCGATTCTATTTCGTCTTGTACGCCGCTTGAAGTACAGTTTACCAATACTTCAACATTCTATAACTCAGTACTATGGGATTTTGGACCTGGCCAGGGTACCTCTTCTCTAATCAATCCTGTTCACTATTATTCTATACCCGGCATTTATCCTGTAAAACTAATTGTCACCAGTCCCGGAGGGTGCCAGGATTCAATTATAAAAACAATAAGAGTATACGATACGGCGGGATCAAGGCTTAATTATATTCCTGTCCAGGGTTGTAAACCATTGGTCATCGATCTGAACGTTCTGACTAGTGGACCGATGGAATCCTATTTTTGGGATTTTGGTGATGGTTATACTCAAATAACTACGGTACCCAATGCAAGCCATGTTTATTCAACCTTTGGAAATTTTCTGCCCAAAGTAATTTTAGAGGACCCCTCTGGCTGCATCATTCCGCTACAGGGTTTTGATACTGCTTTTATTATAGGTGCCGTAGCAAAGTTTGGAGTAGACACTACTTTCTTCTGTGATTTTGGTACTGTTAATTTTTTAGACTCTACCACTTTTAATGACCCCATTGATGTGTATAATTGGGATTTCGGAGATGGAAACATTTCTACATTACAAAATCCGGTACATCAATACAGTAGCCCCGGGTTATACACAGTACAACTAATGGTACAAACTCAGCAGGGTTGCCGGGATACAGTTACAAAACCGGCACTCATTAAAGTTATACAGCGCCCATTAATTGATATAAGTGGCGACTCAGTTATTTGTATCAATTCATCCATTTTGCATTCCGGGATATTCTTACAGCCGGATACTTCTGTGGTCAGCTGGCAATGGACATTCCCTAATGGCAATACATCAACCTTGCAAAACCCACCGCAACAAACTTATTCTGTAGCAGGTAGTTTTGTTGCAACAGCTATTGCAACGAATAGCAGCGGTTGTAAAGACACTACCCGGCAAACAATTATTGTAAATCCAATACCTGTGGTAACTATGCCGGGGCAAATAACTATACAGTCCGGGTTTCCTGTTACTATTCCTGCGACCTATTCACCCAATACTGTAAGCTGGATATGGTCTCCATCAGCAGGACTAAGTTGTGCTAACTGCCCCACACCGGATGCAGTTCCAAAATTCAACACGACTTACCAGGTTTATTTTACAGATGATAATAATTGCAGTAATACAGGAAAAATCCAGATTATCGTTATCTGTAAGGACGGTAACCTGTTTATTCCTAATACATTTTCACCAAATGGGGACGGAAGCAATGATGTCTTTTATCCAAGAGGTAAAGGACTGGAAAGAGTTAAGATGTTACGCATCTTCAATCGTTGGGGAGAAGTAGTATTTGAGAAAAGAGATTTCCCGGTGAATGATGCATCAGCAGGGTGGAATGGTTCCTATAAGGGGCAAAAACCAAAGGCTGACGTATACGTGTACCAGGCAGAAGTTTTTTGTGATAATGGTGATATCATCCGGCTAAATGGAAATATTGCATTGATACTGTAACTATGAAACTGAAGTTAACGATAAAATATATCAGCTTGCTTTTTACAGCCTTCTTTTCACAGTTGGCAGTATCGTCACAGGATATTCATTTTTCTCAATTCTTTGAAGCCCCATTGTGGAGAAACCCTTCCCTGGCAGGTATTTTCACAGGTGATGTAAGGGTGCAGGCCGTGTACAGGGATCAGTGGAACAGTGTGACGAATGCTTACAAAACCGGTTCCGTAAATGCTGAATATAAAATGCCTGTTGGGAAAGTAAACGACTTTGTTACTGTAGGTATGCAGGTTTTATATGACAGGGCTGGTACTATTGGCTGGACCTCAACGCATATTTTACCCGCATTGAATTATCATAAATCTTTAAGCACTGAAAATAACCGTTACCTGTCATTGGGTTTTATGGGTGGCCTGGTGCAACGAAGATTTGATCCATCGAAAATGACGACCAATAGTCAATATGATAACGGAGGACTAGGGGAAAATTTAGCCAATACAAAATACAGCTATCTGGATGGAAGTGTCGGGATGAGTTATAATTCAAATCTCAATTACAATCCAAATAATAATTTCTATGTCGGCGTTGCTTATCACCATTTCAACAGGCCCAATACCTCATTTTATAGAAATGCCAATATAGAATTATATCCTAAATGGGTTTTCTCCGGCGGCTTACGTTTTGGCGTATCTGATTATGCTTACATGACATTACAGGCTGACCAATCCATGCAAGGTAGTTTTTCTGAAACTATGGCTGGCGTCATGTATGGTTTAAAATTAGGTGAAGACCCGGATAATCCGGCATACACTATACATGCTGGTGGTTTTTTGCGTTGGAATGATGCTTTGATACCAGTGATAAAATTAGATTATAATCCTTTTTCTGTTGCACTCAGTTATGATGTCAACATTTCAAAATTGAAGCCTTCAAGCTATGGGCGGGGAGGTTTTGAACTCTCTGTTTCTTATATCGGTTTCCTGAAAAGAAATGAAGGTTATCTTCTTTGTCCGAAATTCTGACTTATCTCTTAGTAAAAAAAAGAGCAATCATTACAATTGCTCTTCCTGTCTTATTGTATTAAAAATTACTCCCCTTTCGTTTCAAACAATCCCTTCCAAACCAATGCCGCCGCTACTCCTCCAACAATAGGGGCAACTATAAAAAGCCATAACTGGGTTAATGCTTTTCCCTGTGCAAAAACGGCCGGGCCAAAGCTACGGGCAGGATTGACAGATGTACCTGTAACCGGAATAGCAACAAGATGGATCAACACCAGTGTTAAGCCTATTGAAAGGCCCGCCATGGTACCATTGCCCCATTTTGAAGTAGTGCCAAAAATTACAAACAGGAAAAGGAAAGTCAGTACGGCTTCCGTAATAAAAGCAGAAGTCATATTGTAACCGCCAAGATAACCTTCTCCCCAACCGTTGGATCCAAGAGCCCATTCGCCCATTGAAAAACCGGGTGAACCTTTCTGTATTACATATAATACTCCCGCTGCCAGCGTTGCACCGGTTAATTGCCCAAGAATGTATTGTATTGCTTCTCCTGCTTTAATTTTTCCTGCAACCAACATAGAGATTGTAATCGCCGGGTTAATATGGCAGCCTGAAATACCGCCTATTGCATAAGCCATTGCTACCACAGCGAGGCCGAAAGCAAAAGAAATTCCCAGCAAACCAATTCCGGAAGGTCCGGATGTGGATACCCCGGAAACTACCGCTGCACCGCATCCAAAAAGAACCAGGGAGAATGTTCCGATTAATTCTGCTAAAAGCTTTTTCATAAATAAATTGTTTTGGTTGAAAAAAAGAAACTACTGACATGAACCATTTTACTTATTGTTTGTTTCTGTGAGGGTAAACGAATATAAATATTTTTACTTTCATTTAATTCAAAATAATGAGTATCCAAATTGGTCAGGCTGCACCAGATTTTACTTTATTCGATAGCGATAAAAACCCGGTAAAGCTTTCTGAACAAAAAGGCAACAATGTCCTTTTGCTGTTTTTCCCGCAAGCATTTACCAGTGTCTGTACAAAAGAACTTTGCGCTGTTCGTGATAATATTGCACTTTATAATAATGCCAATGCCAAAGTGTTTGGCATATCAGTAGACTCGGTATTTACATTGGCCAAATTCAAAGAAGAACAACAATTCAACTTTCCACTCCTCAGTGATTTCAATAAAGAGGTTTCCGGGAACTTTGAAACTATTTACAAAGATTGGATTCTGAACATGAAAGGTGTGTCCAAGCGATCAGCTTTTGTAATTGACAAAAAAGGAAATATTCAATACGCAGAAGTACTGGAAAGCGCCGGCGATGTACCTGATTTTGAAAAGATTAATGCCGTGCTAAATAACCTCTGATAAGACTTCGTTAAAATTGCTTGATCTGTCAACTCTAAGTCATTGATTAAGAGCATGTAAAACCATATCGTAGTTTTACGTTGCACAGATAAAAAATTAGGCCTATTTTTCGAATAATAAAAGTAAATTTGTTTCGTTGAGACGGATTCTACCCATATTATCCTTTATTCTGTTGATTGCACTCAATTCAGCGGGTCAGCCTTCAAGAACAAATCCTTCTGGTGATGGAGACAGGATTGTAAAGTTATACCCCAATCCAGCTACATCGTATATTACTTTTGATTTACAGAATAATTTTAGAAAAGGACTAACTGTTCAGATCTATAACGGAGTGTTAGGCAAGAAAATGTTCGAAACACAAAATATTCCAGATAAATTTACTATTAACCTGAATGACTTTATTCGTGGTATTTACATTTATCACCTTGTAGATATGACCGGCAAAATCATTGAGTCCGGTAAGTTCCAGGTTTCCCGTTAAATACTTTGTTTCTATTTTTTATTGTACCTGCACTATAAGAAATTTCAGGTATTGAGTATTGTCCATACCCCAGATAATGGGATGGTCTGATGACTGTGTTTGAAAAGTCACTTGTCTTATTTTTCTTCTCACATCTTTGGCCGCCATTTCTATTGTTTGTAAAAACAATTCAGGATTAACAAGATTGGTACAGGAAGATGTTACCAAAAAGCCTCCTGGCTTTACCAATTTCATCCCCCGAAGATTAATCTCCTTATAACCAGTTATTGCTTTTTGTATCGTTTCCCGGCTCTTCGTAAAAGCCGGCGGATCAAGCATTACTACATCATATTGTCTTCCGTCTTTTCCCCACTGTTTTAAAACATCAAAGGCATTGGCAGTTTCAAACCTGCACCTGTCCTGCACTCCATTCAATTCAGCATTTCTATTGGCCTGGGCTACTGCATTTTCTGAAATATCAAGCCCTAAAACAGATTTTGCTCCATACTGTGCAGCATGTATTTCAAAAGTGCCAGTATAGGTAAAAGCACCGAGCACATCCGCCCCTTTTACAATATGCTGGATTGCTCTCCGGTTATCCTGCTGGTCCAGAAAATAACCTGTCTTCTGACCATTTTCAACATCAACATGAAACTTCAAGCCATTCTCGTTGATAATAATTTTCGTATCAAATGGTGCTGATAAAAATCCCTTTTGTTGTGGCAATCCCTCCAACTCTCTTACCGGAACATCATTGCGTTCATAAATACCATGAGGTTGAAAAATTGTATTGAGGGCATTTACAATGGCCGGTTTCCAGACATCAATCCCCAGGGCCAGTGTCTGAATAACAAAATAATCATTGAACTTATCGATGATAAGCTGGGGCAATGAATCTGCTTCTCCAAAAACAAGCCGGCAGTTTTCTGTATATCCAATTCTTTTACGGTATTCCCAGCATTTACTAATTTGTTCAATGAAATATTGTTCATTTATTTCATCTGTTCTGGTTCTGGTCAGGAGCCTAACCAGTATTTGTGATTTAGGATTAATATACCCTTTCCCGATAAATTTTTTATCATGATCTAACACTTCTACCACATCCCCACCCTGTACATCACCCTCTATCTTCTCCACTTCATTATTGAATATCCAGGGGTGGCCATTGGCAACCCGGAGAGAGATTTTTCTTTTCAGGTAAACTTTGTTCATAAAGCGGCGAAGATAGAGGAAAGAAGTATAAGACCGGGAATCAGGCAGTTGGTACAAAAGGTGAAAAAAAACCTTCCAAACCCCCTGACGTTCAGACTCCCTGACCCTCAATTACAGGTCATTTTGTCCCAAATCCACGGTTGGCAATATTCTTGACAACCTTACCTTTGCAAACAATTTGTACAAAAATGGCAGAAAAAGATATGAAGCAGCAGGAAAGCACACTTCCGGATAATAATTCAGGACTTGATATCAACACAGATGAAAATCTTAGTGGCACTACGCACTTAAATGAGCCGGTATCAGAGGAATCTGAGTTAGAGAAACTTAGAACAGAATTGGAAGAATCAAAGGACAAATACCTGAGATTAGTAGCAGAGTTTGATAATTTTAAACGGCGAAATGCCAAAGAAAGAATCGAGCTGATACAAACTGCCGGAAAAGAAGTGATAACTGATTTGTTAGATGTATTGGATGATTGCGACAGGGCTCAAAAACAGTTAGAAACAAATAATAATTCTGAAGCGATCAAAGAAGGTGTATTATTAGTATTTAATAAACTTCGAAGCACTTTGCAGTCAAGGGGTGCTAAACCAATGGAAACCCTGAATAAAGAATTTAATCCTGACCTACACGAAGCTATTACTGAAATACCTGCTCCTGCAGCAGATATGAAAGGTAAAGTAGTGGACGAAGTGGTAAAAGGATATTACCTCAATGATAAAATCATCCGCCATGCAAAAGTGGTCGTAGGAAAGTAGAGAAACAGTTTATTAATTAATTGGTTAATACGGCAAATGTCAAAAAGAGATTATTACGAAATACTGGGAGTAAGCAAAACAGCATCTGCTGATGAAATTAAGAAAGCATACCGTAAGGTTGCAATGCAATATCATCCTGACAGGAACCCTGGAGATAAAGCGGCGGAAGAAAAATTTAAAGAAGCGGCAGAAGCATATGAGGTATTAAGCGATACAGATAAAAAAGCTCAATATGACCGTTATGGTCATGCAGGTGTGACGGGCAACGGCCGGGGTGGTTTTGGTGGAGGTGGCGCAGGTATGAATATGGATGATATTTTCAGCCAGTTCGGAGATATTTTCGGAGAAGATCTTTTTGGAAATTTCTTTGGTGGCGCCCAACGGGGAGGCCGCGGCGGACAAAGAAGTCGCGGTGTAAGAGGAAGTAATCTTCGTGTCAAATTAAAACTGACGTATGAAGAGATTGCCAAAGGCGTTACAAAGAATATCAAAGTTAAAAAGCATGTTATCTGCTCTGCCTGCAGTGGCAGCGGGGCCAAAGATAAAGGTAGTGTGCAAACCTGTGGCACTTGTGGTGGTAGCGGGCAGGTAAGGCGGGTGCAAAATACGTTTCTGGGACAAATGCAAACTGTAACGACATGCCCCACTTGTAATGGGGAAGGAACAACGGTAACTGCAAAATGTACCAGTTGTAAAGGTGAAGGCCGTGTATATGGTGAGGAAACAGTGAGTATTGATATACCAGCAGGTGTTCAGGAAGGTATGCAGATGAATGTAAATGGGAAAGGCAATGCAGGAGAAAGAGGAGGCATGCCGGGTGATCTCATTATTCTTATAGAAGAAGAACCGCATAAAGAATTACATCGTGAAGGATTGAATGTTGCTTACGAACTGCATCTTTCATTTACTGATGCCGTCTTCGGCACACAGGTAGAAGTGCCCACAATTGATGGCAGGGCCAAAATAAAAATACCCCCCGGCACACAAAGCGGAAAGATATTCCGGTTAAAAGGAAAAGGATTTCCTGCTGTAAACTCCTACGAAAAGGGTGATCAGCTTATACAAGTAAGTGTGTGGACACCTCAGCATCTGAGTACTGAAGAAAAAGCTGCACTGGAAAAACTTAGTCATTCCCCTAACTTCAAGCCTCATCCAGATAAGAATGACAAAAACTTCTTTGATAAAATAAAAGAAATGTTTTCTTAAATCACCAGTTTGCTCCTCCGCTTTTTTTCTTTTTCACTTTTGAATAAAGTGTTTTCGCCTGTTGAACCAGCGTTATGAACTCCTTTTGCAGGAGATCATTGTTCCCTGAGGATGATTGTGCCAGTGTTACCACCTCGTTCCAGCCAATATTTTTAACAAATGGAGAACTGCGGAGCAAAGAACCAAACATAGCTACTGATGCTGAAAAATGATAGCACTTATCTATTTCTGCAAATGGTATAAAATCAAAGCGGCTTGTATAATTGAAATAATGATGTGTAGTATCATTTGGATGGCGGTATTGTAATTTAATATCAGCCAGTTTGCCGGTAGTAAAATTATCCTTAATAGCACCTTTATTAATTTCAGTAGGCACTAGCTCGAACATCGCAATCATAGAATGACCAGAGCCAATTTCTCCTCCTTCGATGATTGATAAAGAATCCCGTAAAGCCCCGACCTTATTATCAAAACCCACCAGGCGGTAATCTTTCACATATTCGGGATTGAACTCTACATTCATGTACACATCATCGGCTACCGAATAAAGTGTCTGTGTAAATTCTTTCAGTAATACTTTCTCTGCCTCCTTAAAATTGTCGAGATAAGCAAAATTGCCATTCCCTTTTTCTGCCAACAGGTGGATTTTTGAATCTTTATAGTTGCCCATACCCACACCCAAACAGGTTAGATAAACACCTGATTCCCGCTGAGCAGTGATCATTTCATCCAGTTCCGTTTCCGTTTTTAAGCCAACATTAAAATCACCATCCGTGGCAAGAATTACCCGGTTGTTTCCTCCTTTAATAAAATGATTCCTTGCCACACTATACGCCAGTTTTATACCCGATTCACCCGGTGTAGAGCCACCAGGTGTCAATTCATCAATGGCTTTCAGAATGATTTCCTTTTCACCACCACTGGTGGTATTTAACATGACACCCGTAACTCCACCATAGACCACAATTGCAACTGAATCTTTGTCCCGAAGATTATTTACCAATAACCGAAAAGCTGATTGCAGTAAAGGCAACCGGTTTGGCATATCCATGGAACCCGATACATCAATTAAAAAAACAAGATGACTTGGTGGCAATGTATCCAGGTTCAGTTTTCTGGATGAGAGATCAATATAAAATAATTGATTATCCTGATTCCAGGGGCAGCTGCTTAATGTAGTTTTTAAATGAAAAAGTTCATTGGCAGCTGGTTCATGATAATTTAGATTAAAATAATTGAGCATTTCCTCTATACGCACTGCATCAGGGGGAACCATTGAGTTGAGTGTAATGAACCTGCGGATATTACTATATGAAGCTCTGTCGACATTTAAAGACATACCGGTATTGGGAAACCGTTTAGCATTCACAAAATGATTCTCCAGTAAGCTTGCATAAGTTTCATCACCAGTAAACCATTTTTTTTGCTCCTCTTTTCCAAGGTCTTTGGTAAAGGAGGATAATTTATCTCTTCTGGAATTAGAAACCGATGCCGGGAGTAACCTGAGTTTGACATTTACATAATGTTCAGCATCAACTACCAAAGTCTCTGTACGATACCCCACCAGCGAGAAGCTGAATGTATCTACCTGATGATTTGCCACAATGCCAAATGTACCCGCCGAACCACTTCTGAAAATATAACCAGTCTTATATTGCCTGATTGTAACATTTTGCAAAATATTCCCTGATTCATCCTTTACCTCGCCGCGAACATAATACTGTTGTGCGTATAAGGAGAAACTAAAGATCAGAAAGACTAATATATGACAAGCCGCCTTCAATTGGATACATTGGTCGATAAAATACAAAAAAAGCAGGAGAGATTTCCTGAAATCATACCAGCTGGTAAATCTCTTTCAAATTACGCCCCAGACCATCATAATCAAGTCCATACCCTACAACAAACTTATTAGGGATATCAAATCCCACATAATCCAGTACTAAGGGATATTCAATAGCCTCAGATTTATACAGCAATGTCGCAATTTTCATTGACTTAGGCTGTTGATGTAACAGTTTGGGCAGGAAATTATGAAGTGTTTTTCCCGTGTCTACAATGTCTTCTACAATTATAACTTCTTTTCCGAACAGGTCATCTTCCAGGCCGATTGAAGTAACCACATTACCGGATGATTTCATGCCTTTATAGGAAGCCAGTTTTATAAAACAAATCTCTGCTTCAATAGTAAGATGTTTGAATAAATCAGCTGCAAACATGAAGGAGCCATTCAATATGGCTATAAATAGTGGCTTTTTCCCGGCATAATCTTTATTTATTATGCCAGCCAGTTCTTTTATTCTTTGTTGTATAGTTTCGGCTGGCAGATACGTCTCAAATGATTTATCATGTACCCGGATAATTGCCATACTGATTATTTAAGCGTTTAGTTGGTTGCCTGTATTCTTCTGCCGGAATTCAGGGAAAAATTTTCCTTTATTGCCAATTTAGGCATTGCTGACGATTTCTTTTTCAAACTTAATTGCTCCCCCGGAGCCGGCAGCTCATTGTTCTTTAACCAATTTAATTCCAATAAGCTTTCCAATCTTATACCCTGTTTTTGTGCAATCTCATGCAGGTTCTCTTCCGGTTGAACTATATAAAATTCTTCACTTCCTGTTTTACGTTTTCGTTGTAAATAGATCAACTGATCTTTTTCCGAAGCCTCTGACTGGGAAATCTCATTGAATTCAAATAGCCTCGCCAGCGGTACATTGTATTGCTGAGCGATAGAAAGAAAAGACGTTCCTTGTTGAATGTATACCACCCGGGTATCATTTATCCTGAACTCCCCTTTCGGGTATTCCGATTTTTTTACAGATTGATTTTCCCCTGCAACCGTTATAGCCGCGGAAGGAGTTGAAGGAATGGTAATTTCTTTATTCATTTCAGGTATCGAAGCCATTTCGTCCGGCTTTGCCTGCTGTTGCTCTAGTGCGATCAGGGTATATTCCTGAAGGTTATAATCTTCAATCAATTTTATCAATACCTGCGGATACTTTGGATTTGTAGCGTAGCCAGCATTCTTTAAACCATTGGCCCAGCCGGTGTAATCTGTTGGATCCAGGATAAAAAGTGAGGCGTAGCGCTGGCTGTTTTTTAAAAAATTGGAATGATCACGGTATGAATCTTCCGGAGAAGAATATTTCCTGAAACACTCCCCTCTTGCATCATCATCATGACTAACTGATTCCCCGGTCCAGTTAGATTTACATTTGATCCCAAAATGATTATTTGATTTCAACACAAGCTTGCTCGTACCTGCCATCGTTTCATGAATACCTTGTGCCAGTTTAATTGATGCCGGCACCCCGGTTCGTTGCATTTCTGCCATGGCCAAGCTCTTATAAATATTGATATAGTTCTTCACTACTTCTGAGTTCTGTGCAGCAGCAGTAAAAGCAGTAAGCGATAAAAAGAATATCAGAATTATTCTTACGTTTTGCATGGGATAGTTCGTTATTACAGTTTCCGTATCAGGAATAGACCATCACGGATAGTTAATATCACTTTTTCTATATCCGTTCTTCCTTTTATAAATTCATTAAAGGCCTTTATACCTTTTGCACTTTTACCCTTAACATTCTCCTCCAGTACCTGGCCATGAAAAAAGATATTATCTGCTAAAATAAACCCGTTTTTCCGCAACCGGGGAAAAACAAGGTTAAAATATTCAATATAAGCCGGCTTATCAGCATCTATAAACACCAGGTCCCAGGTTTCTTCCAACCGGGGAATGATATCTAACGCTGAACCCGTATGAGATATTATCTGGCCAGCATGAGCAGACCGGTCAAAAAAATCCCTTGCCCGGGCTGCATCTTTTTCCCTGAGCTCAATGGTATGTAAAAGACCATCCTCAGTTAGTCCCTTGGCCAGGCACAAAGCACTATACCCTGTAAAAGTACCAATCTCAAGAATTCTCCCGGGCCTGATCATGCTACTGATCATCTCCAGCACTTTACCCTGCAAGTGCCCGCTCAGCATGATGGACTCAGAATGATTTTGCAGTGTAAACTCATTCACCTCTTTCAGCAAAATATCTTCAGCGGAAGAATATTTTTCTGCGTATTTCTCAACTAATGGATTGATAAGTTCCAATCTTTGAAATTTCCTGCAAAGATAAACTTATACAGCTTGCAACTTTAGTTTTGACAGCGATGGTTTTTTAGAAATAAACCATAGACCTAAGAACGTGAAGATGCCATTTATGAGGATCAGCTCATTCCCAATTTTATACCCATTAAATATTTTATTAGAAAGATCCTGCAATCCGAGTGATAGGTGCAATTTCGCATCGTACCAGGCCGGGTTACTAAGCATGTCTACAGAAAGTGCCAGTAAAGGTGCAACAATACAAACTGTCCAGATGAGCTTATTATTTAACTCCCGTTTAGTTAATATACCGAAAGCAAACAGCCCGAGTAATGGCCCGTAAGTAATACCGGCAAATTTTAATATAAAGTCGATGATAAGCTTATCATTAATCCACTTGAATACTAATACCATGATAAAAAATACCAATGCAAAAGTAAAATGCACCTTTAACCTTGTTCTCTTTTTTTCCTTTTCGGTTCCTGCCATTTTATTGATACCGAGAATATCAATGCAGAAACAGGATGTAAGAGAAGTAATGGCCCCATCAACACTTGGGAATAATGCCGAGATCAATGCAATGATAAAAATTATACCTATCACTCCGCTGAAAGTATCACTCAATGCAATTGTTGGAAACAGATCATCTGGTGGAACATTAATTCCTTTGGTACCGGCATAGAGGTAAAGTACACCACCAAGAACAAGGAAAAGAAAATTAACTACCATCAATACCGCGGTAAAGGTCATTATATTTTTCTTAGAATCTTTCAGTGTTTTCACACTGATATTTTTTTGCATCATTTCCTGGTCTAGTCCTGTCATAGCAATAGCAATAAACATACCCCCGACTATATGTTTCCAGACATAAGACCCGGCTTTTACATCCCAGTTAAAGATTTGTGTATATCCTTTATCTGCCATCATTGACATTGCTCCGCCAAAATCAGTTCCCAGGGCTTTAATTATTACTATGATGCAGGCAACCAGTCCAACCAGCATTCCTGTCGTTTGAAGGGTATCCGTATAAATTATTGTCTTTACTCCCCCTTCAAAAGTGTACAATAGAATCAATAACAGAATAACGAGGGCTGTTGCTTCAAAAGGAATGCCCAGTCTGTTAAAAATAAAAATCTGCAATACACTTATTACCAGGTACAATCTTGCGGTAGCTCCGACTGTACGGGATAAAATAAAGAAAAAAGCTCCTGCCTTATGCGCATTAATACCTAATCGTCTTTCGAGATAGGTATAGATACTCGTCAGGTTCATCCGGTAATAAAGGGGGATTAACACAAACGCTATAACCATATAGCCTAACAGATAACCCAGCACAACCTGGTAATAGTAAAAATTACCTGCTCCAACACCACCCGGCACACTCACAAAAGTAACACCGGACAAAGAAGTGCCGATCATACCAAATGCCACCAGCATCCAGTTGCTGTTACGGTTACCGATAAAAAAAGATTCATTATCAGAATTGCGGGATGTGTACCATGCTACTCCCAGTAACAAAACAAAATAGCCGATAACAAATGAGAAAAGTACAATGGGTGACATACAATCTGGTTTCTGTTAATCAATAGTTATCAATACAAAATACGAATAATGAATTTTGAAGATAAGCAAAAAAGTTATCCCTTTGCTGCAATATACTATGTATGGCGATTCAATCTCTTGCAGTTTTCTGCGGTTCCAAAAATGGAACTAATCCGGTATTTGGGCAACATGCATCTCAACTGGGGAAACTAATGGCTGAAAACAATATCCGGCTTATTTATGGTGGTGGCAGTGCAGGTATTATGGGCAACATTGCCGATAATGTGATGCAGCATGGCGGAAAAGTTACTGGTATTATTCCCAAATTATTATTGGAATGGGAAGTTCAGCACCGGGGTATCACAGAGTTAATTATCTGTGATGATATGCATGAAAGAAAAAAAAAGCTTTACAGTCTTTGCGATGCAGCATTGATCCTTCCCGGTGGTTTTGGCACATTGGATGAGCTATTTGAAATAGTAACGTGGAACCAGCTTACAATCCATGATAAAGAAATTTATATTCTGAATTCAGGCGGATTCTATAACCACCTGATTAAACATATTGAAATAATGAAAGCAGAGCAATTCCTGTATGAAGAGGCAATAAAAAGGATCACCATAATTGATGACCCCTCTGAACTTACCCGTTATTTATAATCAGAATTACCGTCTCCATTGATCACCCTGGAATAATGGCACTTGTATGCCACCCCTGATTATAGGTATGGTTCTTCCATATGCATCGGTATAGGGGGAATTATCATTTCCAGACACATCAAATAATACAGCGAGGTAATAAAAAGGCTGACCGCCTTTTCCCTGACGGCCTGTGGTGTAACCACCACCAACCAGCATACTATTGCCGGAAGTGCTGTAAGTTTGCGTAGCACCGCTGTTCGGAATAAATTTCTGCCTGATAAAATTATGTTCAAACTGGGCCTGTGCAAACAAAAACCGCAGGGGATACAGTTTCACAAATGCACCACCTCCATATACTGTCTGTCGTAACTTATCATTAAAACCGTAATTGTAATCCCGGTAGGAGGTGTAGTTGTAATTCACCACAATACCAGCATCAGCCCAATTGCTGAGGCTATAACCAAACACGGGGCTTCCGCCGATCAGGAATGTGTTATTGAAAAACGACAATGAAATGCTTCCACCGGTAAAAAGATTCTCTTTAAAACCCGGCTTCGTTTCTTCCTCTTCATTTTGCGCAAACGATACTGCTGCAGAAGCAATAAAGGCCAATAGTAAGAATGTACGTTTCATATTACGGTTATTTTAATGATAATTATTCAAACTCCTGTTGTTCTTTCCAATCAAGCGCAAGCTCATTAACTACTTTTTTGGTGATGGGTACTTTTGATAACATCAATGTCAATAGTATTGCTGTAATGATCAGCAGGGTAAAAATCCCGGTTAGAAAAAAAACAACTACAGACAACAATGCTGCTGCTTCACACAAAGCCTGGTACAAGATTAATGCCGAACGATATTGGTTTAATTTATCACTTAAGGATTTTCCGGTGTTCTTTATTTCCGACACCTTCCTCTTATACAAGTATTTTGCAACAATTATGCAGATGGACGCAACCACCACAACTATCCACAGAAATAGGGTTTCGTAATTTGATCCTGCCTGACCCTGGACAGGCCCATTAAGTTGATTAATTACTACTGCTATCAGTGCAAAAAAAATTACTCCTGTTGACAGTGCTGCTGTCAAAATCCTCATTGCCCTGAGGTTTTCTTTCGGCGAACCTGTAAATTCAATTTGCTTTCTCATCAACTAAAAAATATTACACAGTCAATTTCTGGCTTGCAGATGATCACTTAATAATTTATGATCCATAAAATTGTAAAAATCGGAATAAACAGGGAAATTCTGAAAAGCAGCAAATTAATACTTAAATGACGGACACATTGATTCCCGTTTATTTCCGCGGTAGGCGTCTCTTGAACCTTGCTTAATCAGCGAAAATTCGAATGCCCCGCGGGTATTGTTGAAATTCTTTAAAGAAGAAGTGGTTGCGTCATACGTAAAGGTAAAAGTGATATCTTTTATACCCAGTCCTACCATCGGGATAACGGCATCTTTATAACGATAATAAGCACCTGCCATCAGTATTTTGTCGCCGTCTCCTGATAAATTATAATGCGCATTTAATCCACCTACTATTTCGTAGGATTTTGCCTGTAAAGAAAAATACGCATTGGGATTAACGATGACCATGTCATTTAACTTGAAACTTCCATTAATAAACCCCGTATAACGAACAGGTATTCGATTATCGATTCCTGGCTGTTCATTAAAAAATGATTCTCTTGGTTGATTGATATGCATGGCAGAGAAGCCCGCATTAAGATAGGTACTGGTATTTGGAAAATAAGCATAGTTCATACCCACCTGCATATCGATGTAATTGATATTGTTATAATCCAGTTTGGGAGCCGCCGTGGTCTGGTGAGCATCAAAAAACTGGCCGTTCCACTGGCTGGGAAAACTAAGATTCGATGTGTTGATATTCTTATTGGCCCATCCTGCATTAAACCCAAGGCTGACCAGGCTTCCGGCATTGATCATCTGGTGGTAGGCAACAGAGCCATACACTTTTGTGGAAGTAAGGACACTGGAACCTGCTACATCACGCAGGATCACACCACCAAGGCCCAGCCAGCCGGTATTCTCACTGTTCTGCATTAACTGAACATCACCAAATGCACTCATTGTTTTATAAGGAAAGGCAGTAATAGAGGCCCATTGATTACGATAATTTACGCCAAGCCTGTAATCGCCATCAGGTATAAATCCTGTATTGGCTGGATTAGTTAGCAAAGGAGAATTCATGAATTGTGAAAAATGAAGATCCTGTGAGTGAGCATTAAGGCCCAAACCACAAACAGCCAGCAAAATTATATTTCTAATATTATTCATTTCCGGATAATCAAATTAGCACATTTTCAAATCTTCCTACCTGATTAACGTTATATCACCCTTTTTAGTTGTTTTTACTCCATCAAAGAATTCAACTGTCAATGTATAAGCATACACATCCATCGGTTGAATCACTCCTTTAACTTTTCCGTCCCATCCGATATTTTGGTCATTGGTCTCAAAAACCTTTTGCCCCCAGCGATTCCAGATGGTAAACTGCATTTTAGCGATACCAAAGCCACGGACAAATACAACGCTATTAATATCTCCACTTTGTGGAGTAAATGCATTTGGAACATCTACCAACGGTATAATTGTTGCCTGCACTTCCCTGCAAATAGTCCTGGGACATCCGATGGCATTATACGCCGTTAAGCAGGCATTGAATGTTCCGGTGGCATTATACTGGTGCAAAACAGGTGCCCTTGAAGTTGTAAGCAATGTATCCCCGTCACCAAAATCCCACTTAAATCTAACTGCATCCAATGATGAAAGATTATTGAAAGTTGTTGGTGTGTTTGGCGCTGGTGAAACGGGCGAAAAACTAAAATCAGGTGTTGGAGCATCCAATACCTGTATGGTAAACCTCGCTGTATCGGATAAGTTACAGGTGTTCGGGTTAGATGCAATTAAAACAATATTATAGGTACCGGGTATAGCATATGTATGCGTGGGGCTTGCAACAGATGATGTATTGCCATCACCAAAATCCCAGAAGAAAGTCTGACCTGCCAACGAAGTATTCTCGAAAACAGCATCAAAGGGTATACAACCTGTAGGTGGTACAATAAACTGAGCCTTTACATTATCTGCAACATTTAACGGGATGACCAAAGAATCAGGAGCATTACAATATCCAGTATCCTGCAGGATCAATTTTACATTATAAGTTCCGGGTGCCACATATGTATGGAGTACGGAAGCAGGGCCTGCTGTAACCCTTGGAGAACCATCTCCAAAATCCCATATAAAGGATTGAGGCCCGAATGGTCTTGCTGGCGGTGCTACAGATAAATTATCAAACCGGTAATTAAAGGATGCACAGGGTGGTAATTTTACCGGGTTAAATCCGAGAGTTGCTTCAAGGTTTCCTACTCTTATCCGTACATAAGATGTATCTCTTATATTACATGTTGTCGGGTCAATTGCAATAAGCATTACAGTAAATGTGCCTACAGTATTGTAAGTATGCGATGTGGAAGGTATAGCAGTGGTGACAACCGGCGAACCATCTCCAAAATTCCATTCATAGCTTTGCGCATTAGCAATTGTATCAGTAAAATCAACTGTTAAAGGCACACAACCTGCCGTATCCCTGGGAACACCATTAATACTTGATTGTAGCCCGGCTCGTACCCCTGATAGGTCCATGTCTATTTTTAGCATGGTCAGGTTACATTCCCCACCTGTGTTTGCGTTATTTACAGTAGACCAGGCGCCGGCTGTTACGGGATAGAGTGGTCTTGGTGGCGCACTTAAATTCTTACAATTTCCACATATTGCCTGATATATTTTTCCATTCCGGTCAAAGCGACTTGTACCCCCATCGACATGGTCGCATCCTTCTCCCGGCCGATTATTTTCACCGAAGAAACTACCAAAAAGTTGAGAAACCCCATTCCTTTCCAAAACAAAGAAGTAAAGATCCTTACCATCTGTAACTGATTTAAAAGCATTCGGGGTAACAGGCAACCCGTTTGTCCCGGCACTATTATAGCCGTTATCAGTACCAAAAAAACCTCCCCAACCGGATATATACACATTTTCACAACGATCAACTAAAAAAGCAATTGGCGATATATTAGGCGTCAATCCACCAGAGCCAAAGGCTGTTGAATATACATATGCTGAAAGATCAGGTTGAAGCTTGGCAATAAATTGTTTGCCACCCGGATTATTATAAGGAGGATTGGCTACCGGAAGTATTTCCCAGGTACCAGTGGTTTGCCCCATTATATAAGGAAACCCATTGGCGTCAAACTGCACACCAAATACCTGGTCTATTCCATCAGTACCGATATAAGCCGAACGAATAACATTAGTACCTGAATTATTAATAATAGCAAGAAACCCATCAATAGGGCCACGAATGGAAGGACCTATTGTACCTGTTTGTGAATTGGGTAATAAGTCTCCGCTCTCCGTTCCACCTGCAACATAGATATTTCCCGTTGTCGGATGAAGTGATAATACATAAGCTGCATCGTTAGCAGAACCTCCAATATAGCTGGCAAAAAGTAATGTATTTAGATCCGGGGATAGTTTTAAAAGAATTCCATCCTGTGTTCCCCCACCAAATGTT
>Ga0209170_1000307_pt1 | contig 22608 bp, 22 predicted proteins | sample KloWWTKNB14_bulk_FD_187178 | JGI IMG/M metagenome (GOLD analysis project Ga0209170, IMG submission 187178) | Active sludge microbial communities from Klosterneuburg, Austria, studying microevolution and ecology of nitrifiers - Klosterneuburg... | ecosystem: Engineered > WWTP > Aerobic digester >...
TGAGAACCACCAGCATCAGGTTGCCCACCCACATCGAGGCGATCATGCCCCAGAACAGCTGCGGCTTCTCGGTCATCACCTGCGGACCCGGGGCGATGCCCTGGATCATCATCGCGCCGATCATCAGCGCCATCACCGCGTTGGACGGAATGCCCAGCGTGAGCAGCGGGATGAAGGAGGTCTGCGCACCGGCGTTGTTGGCGGCTTCGGGGGCGGCCACGCCTTCGATCGCGCCCTTGCCGAACATGTGCCCGTTGACCGAGACCTTCTTCTCCAGCGTGTAGGCGCCGAACGAGGCGAGCAGCGCGCCGCCGCCGGGCAGGATGCCCAGCATGGACCCCAGAGCAGTGCCACGCAGGATCGGCTTCCAGATGCGCTTGAAGTCGTCCTTGGACGGGAACAGGTTGGTCACCTTGCTGGTGAACACCTCGCGCTTGTCCTTGAGTTCCAGGTTGGTGATGATCTCCGCGGTACCGAACACGCCCATGGCGACCGTCACGAAGCCGATGCCGTCGGCCAGTTCCGCGACGCCGAAGGCGAACCGCAGCACACCGGAGTTCACGTCGGTGCCGACCAGGCCGAGCAGCAGGCCGAGGATCACCATCGCCACGGCCTTGACCACCGAGCCGTGCGCGAGCACGACCGCGGCCACCAGACCGAGCACCATCAGCGAGAAGTATTCGGACGGGCCGAACTTCAGCGCGACCTCGGCCAGCGGCGGCGCAAACATCGCGACGATGATAGTGGCCACACACCCGGCGAAGAACGAGCCGATCGCCGCGGTGGCCAGCGCCGGACCTGCGCGCCCCTGGCGCGCCATCTGGTAACCGTCCAGACAGGTGACCACCGAGGACGACTCACCCGGCAGGTTGACCAGGATCGCCGAGGTCGAACCACCGTACTGCGCACCGTAGTAGATGCCGGCGAGCATGATCAGCGCGGTGATCGGCGACAGGCTGAATGTGATCGGCAGCAGCATGGCGATGGTCGCCACCGGTCCGATGCCGGGCAGCACGCCGATCAGCGTACCGAGCAGCACGCCGATCAGGCAGTACATCAGGTTGATGGGCGTAAGCGCAACGCCGAAACCGAGCGCGAGGTTGCTGAAGATACTCATATCCATGGTGTGACCCTCAATCCAGGAACGCGGGCCAGAGCGGGAAGGGCAGCGTGAGGCCCTTCACGAACACCAGCACGGAGAATATGACGAGGATCACAGCCAGTATCGCGACTTCCTTGAGCTTGAACTCGTGGCCACCGAAGGCGGCGACGAACACCAGCACGACCACGGAAAGCACGAAGCCGATCGGCTTGAGCAGGTAGCCGAACAGGATCAAGGCAAGCGAGATGAAGAAGATCGGCTTGAACGAGAGCTTCGGCACCTTCGGTCCCGACATCGTGAACGACGTCAGCAACACGACCGCGCCGAGCACGGCGAGTATGCCGCCGAGAACGGTCGGAAAGTATCCCGGTCCCATGCGCACGGCCGTGCCCATCTGGTAGTCGCGCGCGACGATCAGAAAGAACAGACCGAACACGATGAACATCAATCCCGCCCAGAAGTCCTGGGGACTTTTTATCTTCATGGATCTCCTCCGATTTCGAATTTACTAGAGGGAAAAATGCACCCGCCTAGGCGAAACGCGGGCGAGTGTAACATGGCATTACGCTTATGCATCGAAACCCGCCGCATGCGAATACTGCCGCTTGGGTCGGGTCGTGCAAGGGCCGCACATACATGGTGCGGTGCATGTACGCGCATTGTGCATTGCGCTGCGCCAGAGCCCGACACGCGACGCTTCAATCAACGCTGGCGCGGATGGTACCGGCCACGCGCGCCAACCGCGTCTCGTCGCCGCGCAAGAGTCTCTCACGATGTCCGTCGGACGGGGCTTGCGTCTCAATTCTGCGGCGAAGAGCGTGCAGGAGGGCTTGGCCGGCACCGCATTCTCCGCCGCGCCGGTCGCCAATGGGCAGGTGCGTACCATGCGGATCCGCGAGTCCGGCACGGCAGGCCGAAAGCCGCGCACGACGCCGCCATTGCCGGCCGTCGCATGCCTGCACTTTCCGGAACAAGCTTTCGCGAAGCTGACGAACTCCGCCGCGGACCTGGTCTGCACTTCGACGTTGGCCCTCGATAGATTGTCGTGCCGCGCCGATGCACGCTGCCGCGGCGACGCTGCGGATCGGTTCATATGCAATTTTTGCATAGGGCGTGTCGATGAAACGGGCAAGGCACGAGGCGTTCTCCAATCTGGCGTATCGCGTCCGCAGCACGGCGGCATCGCGTCTCGCGCGGACCCGGTTCAGCCGGCGCGAAACGTGATGTCGCCGTACCAGGCTTCGGCGGTTTCGCCCGTATTGTCGGTGTCGGTCGAGACGATCACACCGTTGACCGATGCAGGATCCGTGCCGAAGGCGCGCCGATAGTCTTCGCGCAGGTTGCGCTGCATCCCCACCCAGCGGCCGACCCGCTCCGGGCCGCTCTCTGCCACCAGCATGCGCACGCGATCGGTATAGGCGTTCGGCATGAGCGTTTCGCGCGGCGTGCGCGCATCCCAGACGTAGCACAGCACCGCCAACGGCGTGCGCGCGCCGTAGATCAGGCGCGCGAGCCCGAGTTGCATGCGCTCGCCGGCCGGCAGTGAATCGAGGTCCAGGTCGAAGCTCACATAGACGCGTGCGGCGAAGTCGTCGCCCTCGCGCGTCCTCGGGTCGCCCTTGTCGAGCACGCGCGACACCTTCCAGCGCCAGGCAAGCAGCGGATGGCTGCGCGTGTCCACGCGCAGCTCGCGTGTCAGGCCTGCCGTCGAGGCCTCGGCCCGCGCGTGCAGGACCGTGCGTCCTTCGTCCGCGTCGTGCACCAGCGTGTAGCGTGTGTGACGCGGGCGATCCGCAAAACTGTGCGGCCTGAGCCACTCCGGCAGGGCCTGCCCGGCCTTCAACGTCGAAAAAGGCATGCCCTGGATGTCCTGCACCGTCGGCTGCGCGCCGACGCGACGCGCGCCTGCCAGCAGCGCGGCACCGGCCAGCAGCAGGCCGCGCCGATGCGGATTCAGGCGCGCCCCGCGAGCGGACGCGCGGCTTCCAGCCGCACCAGGTCTTCCGGGCGATCCACGTCCCAGAGCATGCGCAGTTCGCGCCAGCGCCAGCCCAGTGCGGCAAGCCGCTCGCGCGTCTGCTGCATGACCGTCGCGCCGCCCCACGGCATGCCCTCGAACAGGCGCGGCGAACAGCGGCGCAAGGCCAGAAGCGGGTAACCGCCGTCCTCGGCCGGCGCCACCACCGCGTCGCAAGCCGCCAGCAGGCGCGCGGCGCGGCGCAGATCGGCGGGCTGCAGCGCGGGGCAGTCGCTGCCGATCAGGATCACGCCGCGGTGCACGCGCAGGCCACGCGTGAAGGCAGACTGCATGCGCATGCCCAGGTCGGCGCCATGCTGCGCGCGCAGCACCACACCCGCGCGGCGCCCCAGCGAACGCAGCCAGGCATGCGTTGCCGGCCCATGTGCAGAGCCGGGGGAGCCCGCGGCCAGATGCAGCTCGACCGGACCGCAGCGCGCGGCCTGTGCCGTGGCGAGCGCACGACGCAGCAGGCGCATGTGCAGGCGCGCGGCGCCCGCGGCGCCGAGCCGCGGCGCGAGACGCGTCTTTACGCGGCCCGCCTGCGGCGCCTTGGCGAACACCACGATCAGCGTCTGCGCGCGGCGCATGCGTGGCGGTGCTAGCGCCCGTACCGGCGCGCGAGGCTCGCCGGTTCGGCGCCGAGGAAGTACAGCATGCGCAACCGCCACATCAGCAGGATGGTCGACCACACGCCGCGCTGCTCCCAGCGACGCGCCGAAGTGGAAACGCGCGCCGGCAGGCAGGCCGGCCAGCCGCAGGCGCGGCGCAGCGCGGCGCTCAGGGCCACGTCCTCCATCAGGGCGATGGCCGGGAAGCCGCCGACGGCCTCGAAGTCGGCGCGACGCACGAACATGGCCTGGTCCCCGGTGGCGATGCCGCTCAGGCGCGAGCGCAGGTTCATCAGCGCGCCGACCACGCCGAGCATCCTTCTCCGCGAGGCGATGTGCACGTCGAAGCGGCCCCAGGGGCGGCGCTGCAGCGCGGCCAGCACCAGCGCGTCGGCCGCCTCGGGCAGGACGGTGTCGGCGTGCAGGAACAGCAGTGCCTCGCCCGTGGCGGCGGCGGCACCGGCGTTCATCTGCGCGGCGCGCCCGCGCGGCGCGGCGAGCACGCGATCGGCCAGCGGACGCGCCAGTTCGACGCTGGCGTCGGCGCTGCCGCCGTCGACCACGATCACCTCGTGCCCGCGCGCGCGCAACGGCACCAGCGCGCGGAGCGCGCTGGTGATGCCGGCGGCCTCGTCCAGCACCGGCACGACGACGGACAGGCGCGCGGCCATGCGGGTCGTCTAGCGGCCCGTGGCGCGCGCCGCGTCGCGCGCCGCGTCGTTCAGCGACCAGTCGTAGTCGAGGAAGTGCAGCGGCGCGGCGCCCCCGGCCACCGCCTTCTGCGCTTCCGCGCCGTCGGCGAGCAGGTTGGCGTAACGCGCAAAGTACTTCTCGCGAACGCCGAAATCTTCCTTGAACCAGTCGTAGATCTTCGAGACTTCCAGGCGGCCGCGCTCGGCGCTGTAACGGTTGCGGCTGCGGTCCGACAGGAAGCGCCGCGCCTGCTCCTCGAGTTGCGCCTCGAGGCGGACCGCGACGTAGGCTTCCTCGCGCAGCATCGGGCAGCCGATCGAAGCGCAGTTGACTGCGTAGTGCACGCGCAGGTCGTCGTAGGCGCCGGGCTTTCTCAGCATCTCGTGCTCGATCTGGTCCAGGTGCGTATCGCGACCGAACAGCCTGAAGAAACGGTCCTTCCACGGATTGCCGAACACGGTGCCGAAATCACGGATCGATTTCAGGTCCGGGTAGCGTGTGAGGATCTTCTCCACCGTCCAGGCGTTGTATGCGTTGATCAGGAAGGCCATGCGCTGTGCCTTGTTCCAGGCGGCGAACTCCGGCTCGCCGACCGCGGACAGCGCATCGAGATAGGCCCTGAGCGCTGCGCGGTCCTGGACGAAGCCGGCATAGCGCACCTGCGAGGCGCGCCCCTCCTGCAGCACCAGCACGTGCTTCCTGAGCAGCGCATCCCAGGCGCGGTGCGTGTGGTCGAAACCCTGCCAATTTCGTCGTCGATGCGATCGCCTTCCTGCTGCCCGGCCTGGACCGCATGACCCAGACGGGCTGGCTGATCTACAGCGCTCCGTCCGCGGCCGAAATCATGGGGGTCCTGGCGCAAACCGCCGTGTATGCGCTGCTGTTGTGCGCCGCCGCCCTGTTCGACCTGCAGCGCAAGAATTTCTGATGCGCGACGAGCGCCCGCTAAGCCATGTGTCCGCGCCGGTGCTGGGCCTGCTTGCCGCGGGCTTGGTTTCGTCGCCCGGGATGAGCTGCTGCAATTTCTCGCGCAGCTGCTCGCGCTCGAGTTCGCCTTCGATACGCTGCGAAATGCCGATGTGCCGTTCCTGCGGCAGATACACGAGCAGCCGGCCGGCGATGCTGATCTGCGTCGACAGCCGCGCTCCTATTAGGCAAGCTGCATTATGCGACGGCGGCCGGGAAAGGCAAGCCGGATTCTCGCCGGGCCTACATTCGGTGGCAGACCAGGCACAGCGTGCTCGCGTCCTGGCGCGGTCTGGACGGTCGCGCCCGGTTCGGGTGCCGGCACCGCTTCGGCCATCGTGGACGGCGGGGGTGCCTCGTCTTTCGCCCCCGCCAGTGCCGTCACGGCAGCCCGTAGCGGCGCATTCGGCGCTGCATGTACTGCCCGTCTATGAAAGTTATCCGCTGTAGCCACCGCGGGCCAGATCCCCCCAGGCAGCCGGCGTCTTGTCCACGCCCGGGCTCATGCTCTCGGCATTCAAAAGCCGACCTTCGCAACCCGCATGTGTGATTGCACTGATGGCTGTATGGGCATACAGTCTTGCGTCCCGATCACCCGATCCGGACTGCCATGCCCGCCACCGCCGCCTGCGCCGCCTCACCACGCAGTGCCGTGTACCACCGTCGTCGCCCCGAGCGCACGCTGCTTTATCGCACCGTGCAAACCCATCTGGCGACCTGGCTGGCGCTTCAGGATGACGGCGCCGGAGCGACCGCACCGGCGGTCACCGAGCGGGAATTCCGCCGCTATCTCGAGTGCGGCATCCTCGCCCACGGCTTTGCCCGTGCGCGCTGCGCCGACTGCGGCCACGACTTCCTGGTGGCCTATTCCTGCAAAGGTCGAGGCGTCTGCCCGTCCTGCAACACCCGACGCATGGTCGAGACTGCGGCGCATCTGGCGGACCACGTCATTCCGCGCCTGCCGGTGCGCCAATGGGTGCTTTCCGTGCCCAAACGCCTGCGCTATCACCTGGAGCGCGACCCCGCCATCCAGAACGCGGCGCTGCGCATCTTCCTGAACGCGATCGAGCGAACCCTGCGGCAGTGCAGCCCTGGCGCCAGTGCCACCTCGCAGCTTGGCGCGGTGGTTTTCATCCACCGTTTCGGCGCGCTACTCAATGCCCATCTTCACTTCCACTGCATTGTCGTCGATGGCGTATTTGATGCCGCTGCGGACGATGGCGTCACCTTTCACCTCGCCACCGGGCTCGATGCCCAGGCGATCTCGGCGGTTCAGGCCAGCGTACGAGGGCGACTGCTCCGGGCAGCCGAACGGCGTGGCCTGCTGGCTGCTGAAGACGCACAGGCCATGGCCGCCTGGGAGCACGGTGGCGGCTTCTCGGTCGACGCCGAGGTGCGCATTGAGGCGCAAGAGCGGGATGCTCTGGAGCGCCTGCTGAGATACTGTGCCCGCCCGGCCTTTGCGCTGGAGCGGCTGCGCGAGATCGACCCCGAGCATCTGGTCTACGAGAGCGTGAAACCCGGCCCCGGCGGCAGCGTCAGCGTGATACTGACGCCGATGCAACTACTCGATCGCCTGGCTGCACTGATTCCGCCACCGCGAAGGCATCGTCATCGATACGTCGGGGTGCTGGCGCCAAACTCTCCGCTGCGGGCGGCAGTCACTGCGTTGGCGCAGTCGGCCAACGATGTCGCCGACCCGGTCGCTGACGATCCGGTCGTGTGCTCCGGACCGGGCTCGACATCCGAGGCGACAGACGAGCCACTTCGCAAAGCCGCTCGCTACGCTTGGGCACTGCTGCTGGCTCGCATCTACGAGGTGCTGCCACTCCTTTGCCCGATGTGCGGCGGCCAGATGCGGATCATCGCCTTCATCACCGAGGGGACGGCGATCCGAGAGATTCTCGATCACCTGGGTGAACCAATATCGCCGCCTCGTCTGGCACCGGCACGGGGTCCGCCACTTTGGGATTTGCCGAGCGGCGAGTCCGGCGACATCGACCCGCAGGCGCAACCCGCACCGGACTACGAGTTCGATCAGCGCATCGCTTGGTAGACGGCCACACTCTGCCGTCCGGAGAAATACATGCCTGTGGCCCGGTGAGCGGCAAACTTCCGCCGCTCACCGGGCCACAGGCATGCATAGGCGCACTCTCAGGACGAGATTTTCAGAGACGCCCTGAACAAAATCCTGGATTGACTGCGAATATCACCCCGCGATACTCCGGAAATCGGCATTGAAATTCCTATCCTTCATTGAAATTCCTATCCTTCGTACCATTTTCTGCAGTTTGCTTCCCGCTTCGTCGACAAACGCGCAATTGAAATCTAGTACGCCGACATCTTAGTTGCGAAACAATGTGGCGAGTAACCGACACCTCCGACGCACCACTTTGTAGGAGCGAGCTTGCTCGCGAATCATCGAACTCGCGAGCAAGCTCGCTCCTACAACCACAAGGCAGATATGCTTCGAAATTAATGTGTCGTCGTACTAGTTGTGAGCGCGGTTCCATCCAGTGACAGACCGCGTCCGCCGCATCATCCACGTTGACATGGACGCGTTCTACGCGTCGGTGGAGCAACGTGACGACCCGGCGCTGCGCGGCAAGCCGGTGGCGGTCGGCGGCCAGCCCGGTGCGCGCGGCGTGGTGGCCGCAGCCAGCTACGAGGCGCGCGCGTTCGGGGTGCGCTCGGCCATGCCGATGGCGCGCGCGCTGCGCCTGTGTCCGGAGCTGGTGATCGTCCGGCCCGATTTCCCGCGCTACCGCGCGGCGTCGCAGCGCATACTCGAAATCTTCCGTTCGTGCACGCCCCTGGTCGAGCCGCTGTCGCTGGACGAAGCCTACCTGGATGTCACCGACAATCTCTGGGGCGAGCCTCTGGCCACGCCGGTGGCAAAGCGGCTGAAACAGTGCATCCGCGAGGACACCCGGCTGACGGCGTCCGCAGGCGTGGCGCCGAACAAGTTCCTCGCCAAGATAGCGTCCGGATGGCAGAAGCCCGACGGCCTGACGGTGATCTCGCCCGGCCGGGTCGAGGCGTTCCTGCAGCAACTGCCCGTGGACGCGCTGTGGGGCGTCGGCCCGGTAACCGCGGGGAAGCTGCGCAAGATCGGCATCGAGCGCCTGGTAGAAGTGCGCGCGGCCGATCCGGCTTTGCTGCAACGTGCAGTCGGCAGCCTGGCCGAGGTGCTGCGACGGCTGGCCCTAGGCGACGATCCGCGGCAGGTGGTTCCCGACCGGCCCTACAAGTCCTCGAGCAGCGAGAATACCTACAACGAAGATCTGCTCGAACTCGGCGCAATTCGCACGGAGATCGAGCGCATGGCGCGCCAGAGCGCAGAATGGCTGGCGCGCAAGGAGTTGCTCGCGCGCACGGTCAACATCAAGGTCCGTTATGCCGATTTCACCACCGTCACGCGCAGCCACACCGCCGCTGCGCCCACGCGCGACGCGGGCGAGCTCGTTGCGCGCGCGCTCACGCTGCTCGATCGCACCGAGGCCGGGCGCCGGCCGATACGCCTGCTCGGCGCCGGCGTGCACGGCCTTTGCGGGAACGACGCCGTCGCCGGTTTGCCGGGCGTGCTGAGATTCGGAGACTAGGCCGCAGGCGCGGCTGCGGGACCCGGTTTTGCTTTCGCGCGAAATGGATCGATAATTCGCCGGCGGCCATGTCCAATTTCCTGCTTGATCTAAGTTTTGGCATCAGACGCCCCGATGGTTATGTGTCGGATATCTGGCGCGCATCGACCACGCGCCTCGGCGATTTCCACCTCGGCACCAGTTCGATTGCGGGCGTGGAGGAATACCGCTTCAACAAATCCGGCAAGTGCCGCAGCGCGCACAGCGGCGCCGAGGGCGCGCCGGCAGCGTTGCGCGATCGCGCCGGTTTCAGGTGGCGCCGCGCCGCCACACCCCCGCGCGGCAGCGGCAGGGCCGCGCGCGTGGCCTGGATCGCCTTCCCCACCGACTACCTCTCAAGGCCGACCGTGGAAGACGACGGCGAGACATTCTGGATCGCCGCCGCGCCGGCCTGCGGCGCGACCTATGTCGAATTCGCCTATGCGGCGGAGCCCGAGCAGGGAATTCGCGGCGTGCTCGACGTGATGCGGGACCGGACGCTGGTGCGCTGCGCCGCGCTGCCGAATGGCGAGACCCTGGTGATTTTCTGCTATCACGCCGATTGGGAGAACAAGGACCTGCGCGTGCCGGGAAACGGCATGGCCGCCGACATCCTGTTTTCCGCGGACGACCCGCTGGCCTCGGGGCGCCCGCTGCGGCATCGCTTCGGTCCGGCGCCGAAGGACGCAGAGGCGGTGCTGCTGCTCGAAATGGGCGGGGCTGCGATTACCAATTGATCGCTGCGCGCCATCGGACCGCAGAGAAGGTCGGGGCCGATTGAATTTTTCGGTAACATGGCAGCCCTGACCCGAATCGCGCCGCCCATGCTGCCCCAGTCGCTGATCTTCCTCGACCTCGAGACCACCGGCATGGCGGCGGCGCAGGAGCGCATTACCGAGATCGGCTTGGTCGAGGTCGCCGAGGGCGAGTTCGTGGGGAGCTGGAGCCAGCTGGTCAATCCGCAAAAAAGCATCCCGCCCTTCATCCAGTCGCTCACCGGCATCAGCAACCGCATGGTGCGGGATGCGCCCAGGTTCGAGCAGCTCGCACCGGACTTGTTCGAGCGGCTCGCGGGCAAGCTGCTCATCGCCCACAACGCGCGCTTCGATTATGGCTTCCTCAAGGCCGAGTTCGCGCGCCTGGGCATGGCCTACCACTCGCGCGTGCTGTGTACGGCCAAACTTTCGCGCAGGCTTTTTCCCGAACACCGCCGCCACAACCTCGACAGCCTGATCGAGCGCCACGGCCTCGGCTGCAGCGCGCGCCACCGGGCGCTGGGCGATGCGGAGGTGCTGTGGCAGTTCCTGCGGAAAATCCACGCCGAGGTGGACGCCGCGCGCATCGATGCCGCACTCAAGGCGCAACTGGACGCGCCCGGCCTGGCGGACGCCGCTTAGCGGCTGGTTGTCCAATTTGGCGCTTCAGCGTGCCGCGTAGCAAGACAGCGCGTTAATTGGAAAACAAAGTGGAAGATTGTGGCGTGCAGCCTGGACTTATCCTCTCCTGCACCGGTCTGCCTGATCACATTGGCCCAGCCATCGTAGCCGGCTGGCAGCGCGATGCCAGCCGCGCGGCGTGAGGCAATGGGTTTCGTACGCAATGGCGTGTTGCGCGCGCATGGCCGGCCGCCGCCCGGCTTGCGCGTTGGCGAGGCGAGCGAGCTGCGCCTGTGCGAGCGCTGGACTTCGTCGGCGAAGAGCGTGTTCCTGTTCGACGTGAATGGCTCCGTCGCCAAGTCCACGTACGTGGGCATCCTGTGGCTGAAGCGCCTGCCCGACGCTGAAGAAAAAGGACATCAAGGCGGTCATCGTGTACGCGGCGGATACGCTGGCGCACGAATAAACGCTGGTCGCGGTTGGCAGAAAGTCGCATTCCGGCCGGAGAATGCGTTTTCTCGCCGACGAAAGTTGCGAACTCACGTTTGTGCGCGTCCTGCGCGCCCCAGTTCCAACGGGCGGTGCATTGACACCTGTTGCTTAAAAGGCTACGATTGTCGCCAAAAGAGCAACACCATACGAAGATCATGACCGGAAACCTTGCAACTCTGCTCTTCGGCACGCATCGCCGCGACGCGCTCGCGCTCCTGCTGCTGCACCCGGAAGACGCGCTGCACGTGCGCGAAATCGGGCGCATCACCGGCAAGGCGCCGGGGACGATCCTGCGCGAGCTGAACCGTCTCGCGGATGCCGGCGTGATCATCCGCAGGCCGGTCGGCAATCAGGTCCAGTTTCAGGCGAACGCGGCGTGCCCGATTTACGAGGATCTGCGCAACATTCTCAAGAAAACTGCCGCGCTCGCGGACGTGTTGCGCGAGGCGCTGGAGCCGCTGGCGGACAGGATACAGGCGGCTTTCGTGTACGGCTCGGTTGCGCGAGGTGACGAGCGCTCCGGCAGCGACCTCGACGTGATGATACTCGGCGAGGCCAAGTTCGCCGAGGTCGTTCACGCGCTTGCGGCGGCGCAGGAAACCTTGCGCCGGGAAATCAACCCCAATCTTTACCCGATACGCGAGTTCAGGGCGAAGGTGGCGGCCGGCGATCCGTTCCTGAAGCGCGTTCTCGCGGACAAGAAAATCTTCCTCATCGGTGACGCCCATGACCTTGGACAATCTGCTTCGCATCGGAAAGCTGAAGCCCCACGCCGCCGATAAAGTGGAGATCGGCCGATTGTTCGCAGCGGCGGGGCGGGCGCTGACGGACGCCGGGCTCGAACAACTGAGTTCGGACGCGCGTCTCGATCTGGCGTATCGCGCCATCATGCAAGCGGCGCTGGCGGCGATGCTCGCCGGGGGCTACCGACCCGTTACCAGTGAGCCTGGCCATCACCAACTCATCATCCAGGCGTTACCGAAGACCGCGGGCATCGCCGCTGAACGTATCCGTGTACTTGATGGCTACCGGGCAGCGCGGAATCAGTCAGACTACCGCGGTGTGCCCGTTTCTGATGCGGTCGCGCAGGAATGCCTGGCGGAGGCGCGTGCGATTGTGGATGAAATCCGGGGCTGGCTTGTCGTCCATCACCCTCACCTGATGCAGGCCGATGCATGAACTCCGCCGCCATCGTCCAAAAGCACTGGAATTACTGGAATGTGTTGCACGCGCGCGGCGGACCGGCGCCGGGCTTGCGCGTGGGCGAGGCGAGCGAGCTGCGCCTGTGCGAGCGCTGGACCTCGTCCGCGAAGAGCGTATTCCACTTCGACGTGCGAGGCTCCGTGGCCAAGTCCACGCACGCGGGCATCCCGTGGCTGAAGCGCCTGCGCGACGAGGCCGGCGGGCGCATTCACTTCTGGCCGTTCGACGGATGGGTGCCCGCACTCGGCAAGTCGGTGGTGGCGGAGGTGTATCCCTCGATCTTTCGAAACCGCTATCCGACGGAAGGCCGGACGGCGGACGAGCAGGACGCCTATGCCGTCGCCTGTTGGCCGTGCTGATGGGATTGCAGGCAGGGTTACCGCCGCTGGATTTTTCCTCGTTGGAGGGGAGAGGCAATGCGCGTTACGTCGCTGGCATTCACGCAGCCGTCGGGCGTGACTACACACCGCTTCGAGAAACGTTCTTGCGGGTTATCGCCCGGACTTGGAAGCGCGCTGCTTCCAGTATTCGACGAGCGCCGCCGCGGTAGGCGTCTTCATCTTGAACGGCCCGTCAGCGAACGGCTGGCGGATGCCTTCGACTGCGGACGACGTCTTGGCAGACACCCATAGAGCCGAGGCAGCAGCTTTGGGCGAGCGCAGGAAGCGGTTAGACTTGGAGAGCTTCATACTTCGTATTTTACGCGGCGGACGCGCCGTAACCAACTGAAAAATTGACACTTGGCGAATGGTGCCGCAATCATTCAAGAGCTTCCGGTTTAGTGCAATGTTCCAGGTTTCCCTTGGTCTGGACGGCGCGACAACAGCGTAAGTAACAGTATCTTGCAAATTCGCCACACAGTGGCTAATATTTCGCCATGTACCGGCGATTTATCGAAAAAAGGCTTCTCGCTGCCTTGGCTGACACCCGGGTAGTACTGCTGAATGGCGCCCGCCAGACTGGAAAAAGCACTTTGGCTCAGCTAGTTGCGGGACAGCGCGGCGGTCGGTATCTGACGCTGGATGATCCGGCGACCGCTGGGCTGGCCCGCTCCGATCCGTCCGCGCTGGTCCGGGAAGCGGGCCATTTCATGGTCATCGACGAAGTGCAGCACGCGCCGGAGTTGTTCCCGGCGATCAAGCGGGTGGTGGACGCCGATGGCCGCCCAGGGCGGTTTTTGCTCACGGGTTCGGCCAATGTGTTCTTGCTGCCCCGCCTGGCGGAGTCCCTGGCGGGGCGCATGGAAATTCTGCCGCTGCACCCCTTGTCGCAGGGGGAACTGGGAGACAACGAAGTCAACTTGGTCGACGCGCTGTTCGACGCCGCGCCGTGGCAGTCCGGCTCGCAGCCGCTCGACCGTGTTGGCGTATGCGAGCGCGTGATCGCAGGGGGCTTTCCCGAGGCAGTGGCGCGTACGCCGGGAGAGCGGCGCGATGCCTGGTTTCGCAGCTATGTCGCAAGCCTGTTGCAGCGCGACGTGCGCGACATGGCCCACATCGACGGGATGACCGACATGCCGCGTCTGCTCTCGCTCTTGGCAGCTCGGTCGAGCGCGTTGATGAACATGTCGGAAGTCTCCCGCGCGGCGGGCATTGCGCATTCCACGCTGCGGCGCTATCTCGCGCTGCTGGAGGCTACATTCATTTTTCAGCCGCTGCCGGCATGGTTGAACAATATCGGCAAGCGCTTCGTGAAATCACCCAAAATCCATTTGCTGGATTCGGGCTTGGCCGCGCATCTGCGTGGCCATGTGGACGCGCCCGCACTGGCGCAGTCGCCCGATCTCGGACCACTGCTGGAAACCTTCGTGGTGCAGGAAGTTCGCAAACTTCTGGGCTGGAGCCGCCATGCAACCACGGCGTATCACTTTCGCACTGCGATCGGGCAGGAGGTGGACCTGGTGCTCGAAGCGCCGGGCCAGCGCATAGCTGGCATCGAGGTCAAAGCCTCTTCAAACCTGAACCAGGGCGACTTCAGCGGCTTGCGCGCACTCGCCGAAACTGCCGGAGACAAATTTGTCGGCGGCGTCGTGCTCTATCTCGGCGAACAGCGCCTGCCTTTCGCCGACAAGTTGTGGGCCTTGCCGATTTCAGCATTGTGGGAACCAGCCGACGCGACGACAGTCTTGCGCTCGCCTGCGCCGCCAATCTATGGAGCAAAGTCCGTGGCCATGGCGTCAACGTCGAAGGGAACAAAGCCGGTTGTAGAAAAGTTGCACATCTCGCAGACCAAGCTCGCCGCGCTTTGCCGCAAATACGGCATCGCCAAACTGAGCCTGTTCGGCTCGGCTTCCAGAAACGAACTGACGCCCGAAAGCGATGTGGACCTGATGGTCGAATTCTCGCCCGACAGCCGCGCGTCGCTATTCGACATCGTGGCGATGCAGGACGAATTTCCGGCGGCGTTCGGCGGCCGCAAAGTGGACATCGCTACGCCGGAAATCCTGAGCAATCCGTCACGCCGGGATGCCATCGTCCCGGAACTGAAGCTGATCCATGCAGCCTGAGATCCGCGACAAGGCGTACCTTTGGGACATGTTTCGCGCCGCCGACGGACAGTAGGTCAAGGCGTACTCGGAATTTTCACTGTAGGCCGAGCTGAAGTTCGATTAGCGTGAAGCGGCAACCTTGTGCTAATCCGCACTCGCGCCGGTTTGCTTGATCACCTTGGCCCAGCGGTCGCGCTCGGAGCGCATCAGGCTGGATAAACCCTCTGGTGTCGTGCCGACTGCTTGGAAGTAAATCTTCAGCATTTTCTCGCGCACATCCTGGCTGTGGATGATCGCGACCAGTTCCTGGCTCAGGCGATCGATGATCGGCTTCGGCGTCTTGGCCGGTGCGACCATGCCTATCCACGCGCTAGACTCGAAGCCGGGGAAGCCGGCCCTCGGCCACGGTGGGCAGATCGGGCAACACCGGGCTTCTCGCGCTGCTGGTCACTGCAATGGCCTTGACCTGGTCCGACTGCACCAGCGGCATGGCCGTGCCGGGCACGACGAAGCCGGCTTGTACCTGGTTGGCCAGGATGGAGGTGATGACTTGCGGGCTGCCGGGGTAGGGTACGTGCACGATATCGACGCCCGTCTGCATTTTCAGCAGTTCCATGGTGAGGTGCGAGGCGCTGCCGTTTCCGATCGAGCCGTAGTTGAGCTTGCCCGGTTGCGCCTTGGCGTAGGCTATGAACTCCTTCACCGAGTTCACGCCGAGGCCGGGATTCACGATCAGCACGTTGGGGCTCACGGCCACCAGCGTCAGCGGCGCGAGTTCGGTGAACGGGTCGTAATCCATTTTCTTGTACAGCACGGTGTTCACCGCCAGCGGCCCGGGAATCGACAGGCCCAGGGTGTAGCCGTCGGGTTCCGCTTTTGCCACCAGGCCGGTGCCGAGGTTGCCGCCCGCGCCCGGCTTGTTCTCTACGATCACCGGCTGCCCGAGCGCCTGCGCGAGCTTGTCCGTGAGCATGCGCGCGACGAGGTCGGGCGAGCTGCCGGGCGGGAAGGGCACGATGATGCGCACGGGTCTTGCGGGCCAGGTTTCGGCCGCTACGCCGAGGCTGCTGGCGAGCGCCAGGGAAAGGGCGATCAAGAATTCTTTCATTGTCTTCTCCGCGCGACCTAAATGGTCAAAGCGAGCTTGAAGGCTTCTCTTATGGTATGAATAGCGTGGCTCGCGAGCTCCGGGTTGCCAACCGAGTAGGTCTCAAGTGCGAGCTTTTTCTCCTTCAGTGTTTCGTAAAATTCAACGTTTGGCTTGAGTCCCGTTGCGAGAAGCACCGTATCGGCTTCGAGCAGTTCTTCTCTACCCCGGCGTGAGACCATCACGCCCTCCGTGGTGATGCGCTCTGGAATTACCCCACAAACGGTTTTTACGCCGGCGTTCTCCAGTTCCCTTAGCACTACCCAGCGCGTGGACCCGCCAATCGATCCGCCGGGACGCTTCTGGCGCGTGGTAAGAGTCACCTGATGGCCACGATGCCCGTAATACGGGCTGACCGGGTCCAGCGCCCCGTACTCCTCAAGAAACTCTATAACGTCGGGCCGCAACGTCCAACGCTTTGCGAGGTAGGGGGCGATTTCGGTACCAATGCCTCCACCGCCGATTATGACCACTTTTTCCCCGATCTCGGTACCTCCTTCGAGTGCCCTGATCGCCGGCATGACGTTGGGGCCATCGCTACCGGGAATATCAAGCGCAATCGGCTCGCTCCCGACCGTCACGATGATCGCGTCCGGTTTTTCAGCCCGGATCAGTTGATCATTCGCCTCGGTACTAATGCGGATATCGACGCCGGCCTGTTTAACGCTGTGGGTAAGCCACTCCAGGAAGCTAAATAGTTCCTCGCGGCCGGTCGGGTAGGACGCGTGGTGCCACATGCCGCCTAGGTACGATTTCTTTTCAAATAACACCACCTTGTGTCCGCGCTGGGCACAGGTTAACGCCGCCTGTAGTCCCGTAACGCCGCCGCCGATGACGATCACTTTCTTTGATTGTTTTGCCTTTGGCAAATCGTCAACTTCAGAAACGACGCCTTGACGCGGATTCACCAAACAGTGCACGGGCTGGTTGTGGATGACCGTGATGTCAAGGCATTCGTTGCAGGCGATACATAGCCGCAGGTCGCCAAAGTCGCCACGCGCCACTTTGTTCGGCCAATCCGGATCGGCGAGCGACTGACGTCCAAGGCTGATCATGTCAGCCCAGCCTTTGCGCAGAATCGCCTCGGCGTCCAGCGGGCGGCTATTTCGATTGGATGCCGCAACCGGGACCTTGACCGATCTTTTGATCTCGGCGGCGAGGAACGAATAGGCGCCCTGGGGCACGTTCGGCGTCAACTGCGGAACCGAGGTCGCGTGACCGCCTCCAGTGACGTTGAAATAGCAGACGCCTGCCGCAGCCAACGCCTTGGCATTTGCCACTGCCTGCTCAACGCTGTAGCCGCCTTTCAGGAATTCGCTGCCATGATGGCGATAAAATACAGGATAATCTTCGCCCAAGGCCCTCTTAATGCCGCGAACAGTTTCAATCGCGAAACGAAGGCGATTCTCCGGGGTGCCTCCCCACTTGTCGACCCGGTCGTTGAATACTTGCGATAAGAAAATGCTGTGGGCACTTCCACCCACGCCAAGAATATCAACAGCCGGGAAGCCGGCCTTTGCCGCGCGCACCGCGCAATCAACAACGGCCTGGATCATCTCTTCGATCGTTTCCGTCGGGAAATCGTGCAGGGTAGGCCGGTTGTCACGGTGCAACATGCCCACCGGGAAGAGGCGGCGTACCCCCACTTGCGCGTAGGGCACCGCGCCGTACTTCTGAATTTCCTTGACGCACCGCGCGTAGTTCGCGACGTGGCGGTCATTCTCAAGAAAGAATTCGAGCGGGCTGCCGGCACCTTCGACGAAATAGGCGTCGATGATGCCGACTCCGATCAGACCAAACCCGCCTTTTGCGCGCGCGACGTAGAAATCGATACCCGAATCCGATATGCCCTCTTCGTCGTTGCCCAGGTTGGTATGCATCGGCGGCATATTGAGGCGGTTCTTCACGCGAAGACCGCCGATCGTGATCGGTTCGAACAGCATGGGTGTCAGCATTGTCGTTCCCTTTCCTTGATGTCTCTAATTACGTTGTAGCCGTATTGCCGGCTTCGCGCAGTCTGGCCTCCAGAGCGCGCTTATCGACCTTGTTGCCCGCAGCGGTCATGGGGAATTGAGTGACGATCTCGAGTCGCTCGGGGATCTTGTAAATCGCCACTTCCTGAGATTTCATGAAAGCGACCATTTCGGCAAAGTCGAGCGCCCTGCCGGGGTGCAACACGACGAACGCACATGCGCGCTCGCCCAGCTCATGGTCGGACATGCGCACCAATGCCGCGTCCAGTATCGCCGGATGCCGGCATAGGATCGTAGTAACTTCGTGAGCAGAAATATTTTGGCCACCACGAATGATGATGTCCTTGGATCGCCCTTCAAGCACGAGGTACCCGTCTTCCGTGACACGACCGAGGTCGCCCGTGTGAAAGAATCCGTCTCGCCAAGCGATGCGCATACCTTTCGGATCACTGATATAGTCGCCGTTACAGTGCGGCCCGCGGGCGCAGATCTCACCGATCGCACCCTGTGGAAGGGGACGGCCGGCTTCATCCAGTACGAGAAACTCGGTGCCAGGCATCAGCCGGCCATTGGACCGGAGGCGCATTTCCCGCGGATCGTCCACGCCGTGGCTGGCAAGCGCCCCATAGTCCATAAGGCCGTAGCCCTGAACAATCTTCGCGCCGGTTGTGTCTTCAAAACGGGCGCCAACGTCATAGGGCAGCATGCCCCCGCCGCAAACGACCCAACGCAGGGTCGAGAGATCATATGCATCCAGATTCGGGAGACCCGCGATCCGGGCGATCATGGTCGGGACCATTACTGCACCCGTCACCCCTTCGCGCGCGATCAAGCTGCAAGTCGCATCGGGCGCGAAGTGCGACTGCACCACAAACCTTGCACCGACCTGTGGCGTCGCATGGAACTGCATGTCGCCGCCGCCGGTATGGAAGGGAATGCAGGTAAGTATTACGTCACGTTCGGTGATCCCGAGGCGCTCGATATACACGCGGCCGCTGGCAAGGCGGGGCCAGCAGGAGTATTCGATGCATTTTGGCAAACCGGTAGTCCCGCTCGATGTGACAATTCCAGTCATGTCATACGGACGGACACGGCGGGCGGAAAATTTCCCGGTCGCCGGCCCTCGAGCGAGGTCTGCGATGGAAGGTACTCCGGAGGAAACGCTTTCGATGGAGAAAAGATGCCGCAGACGCAGCTTAGGCTTTAATTCATCGTATAAGGAAAGCAAGTCTTGATTGCCCTCATGCGCAAAGACAGCGCCGACCGGATTGACCTTTCCCGCAACCGCTTCGATTTCCGATCGACGAAAGCCGCGATGCAGAAAGGCCGGGATGATCCCGGCTTTCTCGCAAGCGAGGCGGAACAAAACAAAGAGCGCCGAATTGGGTGCTTGAACGAGAAGGACACCGTCGCGCGGCACTCCCGCTGCGATGAGTCCGGTGCCGATCGCATCAATCGCTCGAACGCCTTCGGCCCAGGTATAAGCGCCCCGATCATCGGCAACCGCCGGCGCTTTGGGGCGCGATTTTGCATTCCGGCTCCAGAAATCCACTGTGAGATCCGGACTCCAGTGGCCCGCCTGAACGTAATCGACTATCATGTTCCGGGTGTAACGGCTAATTGTGCTCATAGCAAATTTTTGTTTGGCACATGCAAGAACTTACGGATGAGCATACACTTTTTATTTGTTGTTCGCAAATAATTGAACAACGGCTTGACCGCGGAGCTACAATGGCGTCACCACGGAGGAGAATGACATGAGATCCCGATACTTCAGTCGTAGCGTTCGTTTCTTGAAATCAGTGACGATCGCGGCGCTGGCCGCGGCCGCATTGCCGGCTTGGGCTCAATACCCATCGAAGCCAATCCACGTCGTGGTTACTTACCTTGCTGGCGGCTCGGCTGATACTTTGGCGCGCATCGTTGCCCCTAAGCTTGCTGAGGCCTGGGGACAACCCGTTATTGTCGAAAACCGCGCTGGTGCGGCTGGAAACCTCGGCGCCGACCTTGTCGCGAAGGCGCCGCCGGATGGTTATACCCTGATGTTCACGCCGCCTTCTCCGCTCGGCATCAATTGGCTCCTGTACAAGCAAATGCCCTTTGACCCGCGCACTGCATTTACGCCGGTGTCTGTGCTCGGCGCGATGCCGAACATTTTGATCGTCGGGCCGCGGGTAGTGGCAAAGGATACCGGGGAATTCATCGCCTACGCCAAAGCTCATCCGGGGAAGTTGAACTACGGGTCGCAAGGCGTCGGATCAACCCCGCACCTGACTGGTGCGATGCTTGCGCTCGCAGCGGGTATCGACATCGTTCATGTCCCGTATAAGGGGTTTCCGCCCATCTTGACGGACTTGATGGGCTCGCGGCTCGACTTTGCGTTTTTAGACTCGAGCAATGTGCTTCCGCGGCTGAAGGAAGGCCGCGTCCGAGCCCTAGCGGTCGCGAGCGAGAAGCGCTTTTTCGCGCTTCCCGACACACCCACCTTGGCCGAGGCGGGGTTCCCCACCATGGTGTCGTTGACTTGGATGAGCTTCGCGGGTCCGGCTGGCATGCCGGCGGAAATTGCGCGCAAGTGGCACGAGGAACTGCAGAAGATAGTGAAAATGCCCGATGTGCAAGCCCGCTTCGCCAATCTTGGTTTTGAGGCATGGGCGAGTTCTCCCGAGGAAATGCGGCAGCAAATGGAAAACGAAATGGTTCACTGGGGCGACGTGATCAAGCGAACGGGAGCACGAAGTGACTAAAAGGTTGGTCGAATGCGACTGTTTCGTACGCTAGAGGGAATATGACGACCAAGGACAAATCAGCACTCCCGGGCGGCACGGCGCTTAACCTCGAGCGGCGCTTATCGTTTCGGTTCTCAATACTCGCGACAAAAGTAATCCGCTGCGTCGCGGAAATGTATGGCCCAAAATACGGCCTGTTACCCTCCGGATGGAAAGCAATGGCCGCTATCGGAAGGTTTGGGCCGGTGTCCGCTAAAGAGGTATGCGCGCACACAACGGTAGAGCCAGACAAGGTCACGCGAGCCGTCGACCGGCTGGTCCAACTTGCATACGTAGAACGGAAACAGGATGCAGCCGATGGACGACGTGTGGCGCTGTCGCTTACGTTCTTGGGACAGAAAGTTTACGCCGATATCGAGGGCCTCACCCGGCGCGTTGAGCTCGAGTTGCAAAAAGGGGTCACATCTGTCCGGTAGATTTTGAGTTCACTTGGATGTAATCCAATAATGACGCGGGTTTTGGCGTGATTCCTGATTCCGACGATTTGAGATTGCAAGCGGTTTTTGCCCCGTATCGTTGCCGTTTCTCTCGGCAAACGAGGCAATGTCATGAATCGCGGCCAGTCGGTATTCGCGCAGTTGTTGGGTTTTGTGCCATTCAGTCACTTCGAGCATCTGGTCGATCGGTTCTCGTCGAACCACGGTATCAAGCACTTCTCGGCCTGGAACCATTTTCTGTGCATCGCCTATTCCCAACTCACCCGACGCGAGGGCCTGCGCGATCTGGTGGCTTGTCTGAATTCGCAGCGCACCAAGCTCTACCACATCGGAATTCGCGGCAAGATATCCCGTTCCACCTTGGCCGATGCCAACGAGCGACGCGACTGGCGAGTGTTCGAAGCACTCGGTCATCGATTGATTGCCATAGCGGTCGAATTGCATCAAGGCGAGGACATCGGTCTGGGTTTCAAGGAACCGCTCTATGCGCTGGACTCCACCACCATCGATCTGTGTCTGACATTGTTCCCTTGGGCCGACTTCCGCTCGACCAAGGCGGCAGTCAAAGCCCACACCATCGTCGATTTGCGCGGCTCCATTCCCGTTTTCGTCCATATCACGACCGGCAAGGTGCACGATGTCAATGTGCTCGACCTGATTCACTGGCCAGCCGGTTCGATAGTCGTTGTCGACCGCGGCTACCTCGATTTCGCCAGGCTGCAATCGCTGCATCAACGCCAAGTCTCCTTCGTCATTCGCGCCAAGGACAATACGCGCTACACCTGGGCCGCCTCGCGCGAGGTCGACAAATCGACGGGACTGCGCAGCGACCAGAGCATCCTGCTCGCCACACCGAAATCGAAACTTGCCTACCCGGACCGCTTGCGCCGTGTTTCCTATCGCGACCTCGATACGGACAAATTCCTCGTCTTCCTCACCAATCGTTTCGACCTGCCGGCTCTCACCATCGCAGAGATTTATCGAAAGCGGTGGCAGGTCGAGACCTTTTTCAAGTGGATCAAACAGAATCTCTCGATCAAGCATTTCCTCGGCAACTCCATCAACGCGGTCAAGTCGCAAATCTGGATCGCCGTTTGCGTCTATCTCATCGTCATCATCGCGCGCAAACGACTGAACCTTCCGGCATCCCCACAGCTCCTGCTGAATATCTTCGAGGTCAACATGTTTGAGAAAACACCAATCGATCAACTCGTTGCCGACGCGATACTGAATTTTGACGACCACCCCTTCGATAACCAGATGTTATTGTTCTGAAATCTACCGGACAGATGTGAAAAGGGGTATCGAAACAGGAGCGCGACACCCTGAGCCGTGTACTTGGCAAATTGGAAGGGCGCGCGATCGAGTGCCATATTGGCGACAGGAACGCTTGGCGTCGAATTGCCCCTGCCAGGTCTGCGAGACATCGCTAGAAACCGAGGTGTAAGTAGACAGTGAACCCGCATTCGATGTCACGCGAGTCCATTCGGCCTGACGGTGCCAAGGGGGCTCTTTGCGTTTTCGTCGTTGCTTCATCGCGCTGAAGGGCATGAGGATGAAAGTGGAACTCAATGATCAACCGGTCGCGACGCCACCGCGGGCGGCCGCGGCTGGGCAACACGATAACTACGGATTCGCGCTCGCAGCGCAGCCGGGCGAGTCGTAGGGGCGGCCAGCTAATAATTCGAACTCGC
>Ga0209170_1000309_pt1 | contig 22547 bp, 18 predicted proteins | sample KloWWTKNB14_bulk_FD_187178 | JGI IMG/M metagenome (GOLD analysis project Ga0209170, IMG submission 187178) | Active sludge microbial communities from Klosterneuburg, Austria, studying microevolution and ecology of nitrifiers - Klosterneuburg... | ecosystem: Engineered > WWTP > Aerobic digester >...
GCCGATGGCCGGATTGGCGATCATGGCGCCGACGGCCAGCGTCTCGCCCAGCGCCGGCTCGATGCGCACGTGCAGGTTCTGCGTCTCGGCGGGAATGCTCACCTCGCCCTTCATGAAGATCTTCGCCGACGGCCCCTGGATCTGCAGGTCCTGCGTGCTCATCACGCCGCGCGCCACCCTGGCGCTGCCGGTAATGGTATCGAAGGCGAAACCGTCGCTGAAGATGTCGCGGAAATCCAGCGTGATGCGCCGCGGCAGCGACTGCAGGCTGAGAATGCCGAGCAGGCGTCCCACACCCGGCTCCAGCTTGTTGAACTGGCCGCGCGCTGCCTCCGCCGTCAGCGTGCCGTCGAGCGTGGCATGGTCGATCTGCGTCGGCGTGCCCGCCCAGGACACCTTGCCTTCCAGCTTTGCCGTGCCGCGCCGCACGGCGTCGGCATAGCCCAGGCGCTCCAGCATCTTGCCGGTATCGGAGACGTCGAGCTTGAAGTTGAGCTGCGTGCCGCCGCCGCGCCAGACGCCGTCGGACACCAGCGCGCCGTCCGGATTGGTGAGGGCGAGCTTTTCCATCTTCCAGGCGTTGCCCTCGTTGCTGGCCGCCAACTCCAGCTTGCCCAGCTTCTTGCCGCGCAGGACAAAGTTGTCGGCGACGACATCGAGGCCGGGCAATTCGCGCAGCGGCTCCTCGGCCACCAGGGCATGGCCCGGGCGCGTGTCGTTCAGCGTCAGCTGCTTCAGGCGCGCACGCAGCCGTCCGCGCCCGTCGGTCTTCCAGGAGAACTCCCCGGTGACATCGCGGCTCGCCACCTGGCCCTGCCAGGCTTCGTCCTGCAGCGATGCTTTCAGGCTCACTTCGTGAAACGGGCGATCGAGGGCGATCAACTCGCCGACGCGCAGATTGAGCGCGGTGACCGGATGGCCGCCACCGCCCTTGCCACCTTCGCCGGCAAACAGGCCGCGCCAGAAATCCACGTTGAAGGCCGGAACGTTGGCCGCCAGCAGGACGCCCTTCTCGGGCAGGGCCGGCGTCTCGCCGATGCCGATGACGCCGCGTTCGACGACCGTCCGCTCCTTGTCGTGCCGGCGCAGCAAATGGGCGGCCAGTTCGTTGCCCAGGGCGATGCGCACCTGGTCGCGCGTCCCGCCCGACGAAGCGGCCGCGCTGCGCTCGAATTTAAGGGGCAGCGTTTCGGTCGACGTCTTGTTGAACGGCTCGGGCAGGCTGGAGGCGATGCCCTGCAGGTTCGACTCCAGCCTGACGTCGGCATTGCGGTTCTTCACCAGCACGGTGCCGTTCCAGGCAGCGCTGCCCGACAGGTGCTCGAGCAGACGATGGTCCGTCTCCTTGCGCAGGTTGGCGATGCTGAGGCTGCCCTGGGCATTGATGGCGACCGCGCCGTCGCCGCGCGTGGCGGCATTGATGACGAGCGGGGAGCCGAGCAACTGGGCGCGCGCGTCCTTCATGCTGACGCTGCCGCCGGTGAACTGCAGGCGGCCGTTCACCTCGTTGAGGGGCGGCAGATCCGGATCGACCGTCAGCCCGTTGCGCAGAAACTGGTAGTCGCCCTCGATCAGGGTGTTGGCCACCTGGCGCAAGGGCATGGTGAGCTTCAGCGCCAGCGTGCCGCTGCCCGTGGCGCGCATGCCCTCGGTGAAGCGGTCGATCTGCTCCGAGACCGGACTGGTCTCGATGAAGCGCAGGAAATCGGCCGTCGGTCCCGCCGCACGGCCGGCGATGGCGATGATCTCCTCCGGCGCTTCCAGGTCGGCGATCTCGGCGCTCACGCCCGACACGGTGACGCCGTAGATGCTGCCGCGGGAGGCGGTGATCAGCATGCGCCGGCCCTCGAAGAGCAGGTCGCCGGAAATGTTGTCGATGCCGGGCCAGCCCGGCGCATAGCGCAGGTCGGCGCCGGCGAACTTCGCCGAAACCTGGAAGATGCCCTTCTTGCCGTCGGCGAAGGGAAAGTCCTTCAAGTCGCCCTTCAACTGCAGGCGGGCGTCGTCGGCGCGCCCGCCGGTGATGGCGGTGCGCAGCCAGTCGCGCACATCGCGATTCACCGCCAGCGGCATATAGCGCCACACTGCCGACCCGTCGGCGCGGCCGAGGCGCGCCGTGATGTCGATCTCGCCGGGGCCGTCGAGGCTGCTGCGGTAACGGCCGGAGGCCGTGCCGGCGGCATCCCTGTTGTTGAAGGCGAGGTTCTGCAACTGCACGTCGATGCGGCCATCGGACAGCGTCCATTTGGCCCTGGCGCTCAACTGTTCGAAGTCGAGGCGGGAGTCGGCAAACACCGTCGGCAATTCGAGCGCTGCAGCGCGGCTGTCCAGGTTGGCGTGGCCATTCTTCTCGTTGCCCTCGATGCTGCCGGTCAGGCCGGCGAAGCCGGGGAAATAACCCTGGGGTCGCAGGCCGAGTCCCTCGAAGCGGGCGCGCACATCGAAGCTGGCGAGCGCGCCGGCTTCGCCCTGCCAGCCCAGCTTGAGGTCGAAGATGCGGCCGTGCGGCGCATAGCCGGCCAGCGTCTTGCGCGTGCCGCCGTCCAGCGGCAGGAAGCCGGCCAGGCGCGTCAGCACGTCGAGGTCGAGTCCGTTGGCGGCGACCTCGCCACGGGCCGCCTGCTTGCCGACGGCCGGCGTCCAGCGCAGGGTGAAGTCGGTCGGCGCGAGCACGATGCCCTCGCGCGTGGCCAGGGCGAGTTTCCGCGACACCACCTCGAAGCCGTTCTCGGGCAGCCGGCCGGAGAGGCGGCCGTTGAGGTGGGCGAGGTCGAGCATAGGCAGCTCGCGCGCCAGGCGCAGCTTGACGTCGCGCAGGGCGATGTCGGCCGTCAGGGCGTTCAGTTTCTTCCCGGCGAAGCCCAGCCACAGGCGCATGCCGCCCGCCCCCTGCGGCAGGTCGAGGGGGTAATCCACCCAGGCGCGCCAGCCGGCCAGATCGGCGTAGTCCAGCTCGGCATACGCCTCGCCCTTCCACATCTCCAGGCGGTCGAGATCCTCGCCGCGAAAATCGCCGCGCACGTCGAGGCGCGCCGCCAGCTCGCGCGGCGGCTCGGCCGTCAGGCCGAAGCGATGGCGCTCACCGTCGTTCTGCAGGACGAAGTTGAGCTGCCTGAGCTCCAGCGGCGGCGCGCCGCGCAGCGCGTCCTCCCAGCGGATGGAAGCATTGCGGATGACAATGCGCTCCTGCGCCAGCAGCCAGTCGGAAAAATCGCTGCCGCTCGCCTCGGTGTTGAGCTGGATGCCGGCGATGAAGATGCTGCCGTTCTTCTCGCGGCGGATGTGCAGCGTCGGCGCGTCGACCTCGAGCCGGTGCAGGCGCAACTGCCAGTGCCACAGCGAGGCCCAGGACAGTTCGGTCTCGACGGTGTCGAAAGTCAGTCCCGGACGACCGGCGGCGTCGTGGATGCTGAAGCCGCGCAGGGAAAGATGCGGCCGCAGCCGCTGCCAGTGCGTGTCGATGCGCGCGATGGTCACCGGCAGGCCGGCCGTCTGCGAGATGCCGCGCTCGATGTCGGCGCGGTAGTTCTCGATGTTCGGCAGCACTGAGTAGCGCAGCGCCAGGATGATCAGGGCGAAGCCGAAATAGCCGATCCAGAACAGCCAGGCCAGGATGCGGCGCAACCATGCGGGCAGCCATGCAAGACGCGCCAGGCGGAAAAGCCGTCTGGTTAGGCCCGGACGGGCCGGTGCGGTGAGGAGAGGCGTGTTTTCTTGCATCAATGGTCGGAGCGCTTCTCCGGCAGTACAAGACAGTACAATCCCGGTTGAAGCCTCTCGGCGATAACGAATTTTACCTGTAAACGCCCCAATGCCCGCCCCGACAGACAACACTGCCCAGCTCGACCGCGTCCTGCCACTCAGCCGCTTCCTTTCCCGCCTGATCGAAAGCCGCCCGGAGATCGGCGAAGAACTGCGCACCAGCCTGCAAACCCCGTGGACCGCCCAGGCCATGCGCGACGTCCTTGCCGCCGAGGCGGCGGACGAGGCCGCGCTGCGCCCCGGCCTGCGCCGCCTGCGCGCCCGGGTGATGGCGCGCATCGTCGCGCGCGACCTGACCGGCCTGGGAAACCTGGCCGAAGTGACCGAGACCATGACCACCCTGGCCGAGGTAGCCGCCGGCCATGCCGCCGGCGTGCTCTCCGCCGTCCTTGTCGCCCGCCATGGCACGCCGCGCTCGGCGACGGGCGAGGCGCAGGAGCTAATCGTCATCGGCATGGGCAAGCTGGGCGGGCGGGAACTGAACGTCTCCTCCGACATCGACCTGATCTTCGCCTATCCCGAGGACGGCGAGACCGACGGCGACGGCCAGCGGCTGTCCAACTTCGAGTTCTTCACGCGCCTCGGCCGCCAACTGATCGGCGCGCTCGCCGAGATCACTAGCGACGGCCAGGTCTTTCGCGTGGACATGCGCCTGCGGCCGAACGGCGACTCCGGCCCGCTGGTGGCGAGCTTCGACATGCTGGAGAACTACTTCATCACCCAGGGCCGCGAGTGGGAGCGCTACGCCTGGATCAAGGCGCGGCCGCTGTGCGGAGCGCGGGGCGGTGACCTCTCAGGTCAATCGCCGGGCCGCCCCAAGATTGACCTGGCCCCCGCGGGGGGCGGCTCGGGCCACAGGCCGGAGCCGGGGGCACAACTCATTGCCGTCGCCCACCCCTTCATCTTCCGCAAGTATCTCGACTACGGCGCCATCAACGCCATGCGCGAGCTGCACGCGCAGATCCGCCGCGAGGTGGCGCGGCGCGACATGGCCAACAACATCAAGCTCGGCCCGGGCGGCATCCGCGAGATCGAGTTCATCGCCCAGGTGTTCCAATTGATCCGCGGCGGCCGCGACAAGGCCTTGCAGATCCGGCCGACGCTGCTGGTGCTCGCCCTGCTCGCCGAGCGCGGCATCCTCACCGAGCAGGCGGTGCGCGAGCTTGCCGTCGCCTACCGCTTCCTGCGCAACCTCGAGCACCGCCTGCAGTACCTCGACGACGCGCAGACTCACACCCTTCCCGAAAACCCGGAAGACCAGGCGCTGATCGCGCGCAGCATGGGCTTCGCCGACTACGCCGCGCTGCTGGAGGAACTCGACGACCACCGCGCCAGCGTCAGCCGCCATTTCGAGGCCGTCTTCGCCGACCCGAACCGCAAGGACCACAAGCTGACCGCCGTCTGGCAGGGCTGCGACGACGGCGAGAACGCACAGGGGCCCGCGCAGGAACTCGCGCGGCTCGGCTACGGCGATGCCGCCGGCGGCGCGCAGCGCCTGGCCGGCATCCGCAACGGCAACCGCTACCAGCAGATGCCGCCGGGCATCCGCGAGCGCTTCGACGCCCTGGTGCCGCGCCTGATCGAGGCGGCGGCGGAAACGCCCAATCCCGACGCCACACTGACGCGCGGGCTCGACCTGCTGGAAGCGATCAGCCGACGCGCCGCCTATCTCGCGCTGCTGCAGCAGTATCCGCAGGCGCTGTACAAGGTGGCGCAACTGGTGAGCGCCTCCAGTTGGGCGGCGACGTATCTCACCCGCCACCCGGTGCTGCTCGACGAACTGCTCGATGCACGCCTGCTCGAAGCCGCACCCGACTGGGCCGCCTTCCGCGCGCAACTGGCGCAGGATCTGGACGAGCACGAACCGGACACCGAGCGGCAGATGGACAGGATGCGCGAGGCGCACCACGCCCAGGTGTTCCGCCTGCTGCTGCAGGACCTGGGCGGCCTGCTGCCGCTGGAAAAGCTCTCCGACCACCTCTCCGATCTGGCCGACATCATGCTCGACCTCACCCTCGGGCTGATCTGGCGCAAGCTGGCGAAGCGCCACCGCGACGCGCCGGCCTTCGCCGTCATCGCCTACGGCAAGCTGGGCGGCAAGGAACTCGGCTACGCCTCGGACCTCGACATCATCTTTCTTTTCGAGGACGACGCTTCGGAGGCGCCGGAACGCTACGCGCGCCTGGCAACACGCCTCAACACCTGGATTTCCAGCACGACGGCGGCCGGCATCCTCTTCCAGACCGACCTGCGCCTGCGGCCGAACGGCGAATCCGGCCTGCTCGTCAGCTCGGTCGAGGCCTTCCGCCAGTACCAGATGGAATCGGCCTGGGTGTGGGAGCACCAGGCCCTCACCCGCGCCCGCTTCTCGGCGGGCGATGCCGGCATCGGGCGCAAATTCGAAGCCATCCGCATCGAGGTCCTGCGCCAGCCGCGCGACCTGGCGGAACTCAAGCGCGAAGTGAGCGCCATGCGCGAGAAGATGGCCGCCGCCCACGCCAACAAGAGCGAACTGTTCGACATCAAGCACGACCGCGGCGGCCTCATCGACGTCGAGTTCATCGTCCAGGCCCTGGTGCTGGGCCATGCCCACGAACATGCCGCGCTCACCGGCAACCTCGGCAACCTGGCGCTGCTGAAGATCGCCGCCGGCCTCGGCCTCATCCCGGCGGCCCTCGCCGAGCGCGTGCGCGACGCCTACCGCAAGTACCGCACGCTGCAGCACAGCCTGCGTCTGAACGACGCCCAGTACGCCCGCGTCGGGCGCGACACCCTGGCGCGGGAAATTGCAGACGTGCGTGAATTGTGGCGGAAAGTTTTCGGGCAGGACTGAATGCTGCGCCGGTCAGTCCAGTGACCAGAGCAGGTGCGCGTCAAGCATCAGGCGGTAGCGCGCCTCGGCGGCGTCCAGCTGCGCCATCGCCGCCGCCAGCGTGCCCTCGACGGCGAGGCGGCGCGCGTTCAGCGTGTCGTTGAGGCCGGCCTCGCCGAGCGCGTAGGCGCGCGCGATCAGCTCGGCGTTGCGCTCCATCGCCTGCGCCGCCTCCTGCGCCTTGCGCCAGCCCTCATAGGCGGCCGTGGCGCCGGCATGCGTGGCGGCCACCTCGGCATTCAGCTTGCGCAGCAAGGCCGCCTCCTTCTGCACCGCCATATCCATCTGCGCCCGCGCGCCCGCGGTCGAGGCGGTGCGCGCCCGTCCCGGCAGCGGAATGCTGACATAGAGCCCCGTCACCCGCTCGCTGCCGCCGGCCTCGGAAGCATGGCGCACGCCGACGGTCGGATCGGGCAGCTCGTCCGCCTGGCTGCGCGCGATGAGGGTCTGCCGCCGCTTCACCTCGGCGCGCACGGCGGCCAATTCGTGGTTGTGCTGCAGGATGCGCTCGCGCCAGTATTCGTGCGGCTGCTCGACAAGCGATGGAATCGCGACGGCAGGCTTCTCCGGCAGCACGATGCCGGGATAGTGCTGCGTCAGCTCGGCGGCAGCGACGGACGTCCGCATTCCGGCCTGCAGCGCCGCGGCCTCGGCCTGGGCCGCCGCAGCTTCGGCCAGCGTCCGCTCCAGCCGCGGCGCGTCGCCGGCGCGCACGCGCTTCGCCGCCACCTCGGTCTGCCGCTTCAGCAGGGACACCTGGCTGTTCCACTCGTCGGCCTGCACGCGCGACTTCAGCCAGCCAAACCAGGCGCGCAGCAAACCGCGCGCCGTCTCGTGCATGGCATCGTCCAGCGAAGACTGCGCCTGTGAGACGCCCAGGCTGCCGAGCTCCCCGTCAAGGCGCGCCTTGCCCGGCAGGCGGATCGGCCGCTCGACGGCGATATCCCATTCGTTGAGATTGCGCGATGCTTCGGTGCGGCGCCGCGCCGCGCCCACGCTCACGCTGAACTCGTGCTCGCCCGCCTCGAGGCGGTCACGGCTGGATTCCGCGTAGCGCACGCCCGACTTCGCCGCCAGCACGTCCGGATGGCCGGCGAGGACACTCGCCACGACTGCGCGCGGCGGCAAGTCTGGCGTGTCGTCGGGCGGCGCGGCAACGACAAGCGCCGGCAGCAGCAGAATGATGCAGGGCAGGACTTTCATGCGAACCTCCCGAACTCGAGCAGGGGCACCATCCAGTAGGCAATTTCCGGATTCGGCAGGGTTTCCTTCAGATGGGCGATCAGCGCCTGCGCGTCCTCGCGGTTCATGACCGTCTGCACCTGTACGCGGCGCGAGCGCCCGCGCACCTGTTCGGCCGACCCGTACAGCCGCACCGCCTGGCCTTGCCCCTCGACCCGCTCGACCGTGAAGCCGACCACCCACTCCGGATGTTCGAACAACGCGTCGATGACTTCTTCTTCGAGCAGTACCGGAAAGACCAGGGTCAGCACGCAGTCCCGTGGCTTCATTTGACGTCCTCCTGCGGTGCGATGCCGAAGCGCCGATAGAGAATCGGCAGGATAATCAGGGTCAGCAGCGTGGCGCTGGCCAGGCCGCCGATGACGACGATGGCCAGCGGCTTCTGGATCTCCGAGCCGGGCCCGCTGGCGAACAGCAGCGGCACCAGGCCGAAGGCGGCGATGCTCGCCGTCATCAGCACCGGGCGCAGCCGCCGCTTCGCGCCCTCGACGACGATCTCCGCCACCGGCATGCCCTGCGCGTGCAACTGGTTGAAATAGGTGACCATGACGACGCCGTTGAGCACCGCGATGCCGAGCAGGGCGATGAAGCCTACCGAGGCCGGCACCGACAGGTATTCGCCCGACAGCCACATCGCCAGCACGCCGCCGATCATGGCGAAGGGGATGTTGCTGATGACGAGCAGGGCCTGGCGCAGCGAGCCGAAGGTGGCGAAGAGCAGCAGGAAGATCAGCGCCAGGGCCACCGGCACCACCACCGCCAGGCGCGCCGCGGCGCGCTGCTGATTCTCGAACTGGCCGCCCCACGTCGTGCTGTAGCCGCTGGCGAAAGTCAGCTTCTCCGCCACGGCGCGCTTCGCCTCGTCGACGAAGCCGACCAGGTCGCGGCCGCGCACGTTGGCGGAGACGACGACCATCTTCGCCGCATTCTCGTGATCGATCTTGACCGGGCCATCGGCGCGGACCAGCCTGGCCACCGCCGTCAGCGGCACGCTGCGGCCGTCGGCCAGCGTCAGGCTGATGCCGTTGAACATGGCCGGCGACATCCGTTCGCGCTCGCCGCCGCGCAAAAGGAGCGGCGTGCGCCGGTTGCCCTCCAGCACCACGCCCAGCACGCGGCCCTCGACCTGGGTGCGCAGCGCGTTCTGCACCTCGTCGACATTGAAGCCGAGCCGGCCGGCGGCGAGGCGGTCGATCTCGATGCGGTAGTACTGCAGGCCCTCGTTCTTCACCGTAAACACGTCCTCGGCGCCGGGAACCGGCTTGATGGTGTCGACCACCTGTTGCGCCAGCCCGTTGAGCGTGTCGAGGTCGGGGCCGAAAATCTTGATCGCCACGTCACCGCGCGCGCCGACGATCATCTCCGAGACGCGCATTTCGATCGGCTGGGTGAAGCTGTAGGCGACGCCGGGAAAATCCACCAGCACCTTGCGCAGCTCGTCCATCAGCCAGGCCTTGTCCGGCTCGCGCCATTCCTCCTTCGGCTTGAGCACGAGGAAGGTATCGGTCTGGTTGAGGCCCATCGGGTCCAGCCCCAGCTCGTCGGAACCGACGCGGGCGACGATGCGCTGCACCTCCGGCACGCGATCGAGGATGGCCTGCTGGATGCGCAGGTCGGTCGCCACGCTCGCCTCCAGGTTGATCGACGGCAGCTTCTCCACGCCGACGATCAGGTCGCCCTCGTCCATGGTCGGCATGAAGGTCTTGCCGATCTGGGTGTAGATGAGCGCGGTCGCCGCCAGCGCAATGAGGGCACCGATCGCCACCTGGCGCGTATGGCGCAGCGCCCAGTCGAGCAGCGGCACATAGAGGCGCAGCGACTGCCGCACCAGCCAGGGCTCGCCGTGGCCGGCCTCCTTGATCAGGTAGGAGGCGAGCACCGGAATCGCCGTCAGCGACAGCAGCAACGACGCGGACAGCGCGAAGATGATGGACAGCGCCACCGGGACGAACATCTTCCCTTCCAGCCCCTGCAGCGTCACCAGCGGCAGGAAGACGATGACGATGATCATGATGCCGGAGGCCACCGGCAGCGTCACCTCGCGCACGGCGCGGTAGATGACGTGCAGGCGGGGCAGCCGGTTGGCCGCTTTCCCCTCCTCGTGCACCAGGTGCGTGACGATGTTCTCCACCACCACCACCGCCGCATCGACCAGCATGCCGATGGCGATCGCCAGTCCGCCCAGGCTCATCAGGTTGGCAGACATGCCGAACTGGCGCATCAGGATGAAGGTCACCAGCGCCGCCAGCGGCAGGGTCAGCGCCACCACCAGGGCGGCGCGCAGGTTGCCGAGGAACAGCACCAGCAGCACGACGACCAGCGCGATGGCTTCGAGCAGGGCCCGCGACACCGCGCCGACGGCCCGCTCGACCAGGCTGCCGCGGTCGTAGAAGACCTGGGTCGTCACGCCCTCCGGCAGCGTCGGCGCCAGTTCGGCCAGCTTGGCGCGCACGCCGTTCACCACCTGCTGCGCGTTGGCGCCGCGCAGGCCGAGCACCAGGCCCTGCACCGCCTCGCCTTGCCCTGCCGGCGTGCTCTGCGTGACGGCGCCGTAGCGCGTCAGGTGGCCGGCGCGCACCGTGGCGACGTCGCCCACCCGCACCGGATTGCCCTCCCGGCTGGACACCACCACCGCGCGGACATCGTCGAGGTTGCGGATGGCGCCCTCGGCGCGCACCACCAGCGACTCCTCGCCCTCGGAGAGGCGCCCGGCGCCGTCGTTGCGATTGTTCGCCTCCAGCGCGCGCTGCAGCGCCTCCAGCGTGACGCCGCGGGCCGCCAGCGCGGCATTGTCCGGCACCACCTCGAAGCTGCGCGCCTCGCCGCCGAGGGCATTGACGTCGGCCACGCCGGGCAGGGTGCGCAGCGCCGGCCGGATCGTCCAGTCGAGCAGGCTGCGCCGCTCCTGCAAAGTCAGGTTGCCGCCGTCGATGGTGAACATGAACATCTCGCCGAGCGGCGTGGTGATCGGCGCCAGGCCGCCGTCGACGCCGGCCGGCAGGTCGCGCAGGACGCCGTTGAGGCGCTCGCTCACCTGGCTGCGCGCCCAGTAGATGTCGGTGCCGTCCTCGAAATCGATGGTGATGTCGGCGAGGGCGTATTTCGATACCGAGCGGAGGATCTTCTTGTTCGGGATGCCGAGCATCTCCAGCTCGATCGGCGTGGTGATGCGCGCCTCGACCTCCTCCGGCGTCATGCCGGGGGCCTTCATGATGATCTTGACCTGGGTCGACGAGACGTCGGGGTAGGCGTCGATCGGCAGGCGGTTGAAGGCAATCGCGCCGGCGCCGATCAGCGCCAGGGCGGCGATGATGACGAGCAGCCTCTGCGTCAGGCAGAACTCGACCAGCCGCTCCAGCATCACTCGCCCCCGATGCCCATCAGCGCCGCCTTCAGCGCCGACACGCCGCGCACGGCGATGCGCTCATCGCCCTTCAGCTCGCCGCGGACGGTGCTCGACTGCGCGCCCTCGGCGACCAGCGTGACCGGCACGGCGCGAAAGCCCTGCGCCGTCTGCACGAAAATCAGCACGCGGCCCTGCAGCCGCGCCAGGGCATGGCTGGACACGCTCCACAACCCGTTACTGCCGCCGTTGCGAGCGGCGCTGACGACGGTGGCCTCGACGTACTGGCCCGGATGCAGGCGCTGCGCACCGCGGACGATTTCGGCGCGCACCAGCACCGTCTGGCTGCCGCCGACGCCGTGACCGACCGTCAGCACCTTCCCCTCCGCCTGCTGGATGGGCAGCGTCACCCGGTCGCCTTCCGTCACCGTGTCCCGGCGGGCGATCGGCAACTGGATATCCAGCCAGAGCGGATCGAGTTTCGCCACCTTGAAGATCGGCGCGGCCGCTTCCAGGCGCTGGCCGGGATTGGCCATCTGCTCCAGCACCACACCCTCCACCGGCGAAGCGATGTCTATGGCGCTGCCCAGCCCGCTGCCCGACTGCAGGCGGGCGACGGCCGCCTCGCTCATGCCGGCCAGGCGCAACACCTGGCGACGCTCGGTGTAGGCGGCGGCCAGCTCGGCATGCTGGCTGCGGGTGGCGCGATAGCGGCTCTCGGCGATGATGCCTTCCTCGAACAGCTTCCCGTCGCGCGCCAGACTGTCCTTCGACAACCGCAACTGGCTGGCGGCCTGCAGGTAGGCGCGCTGCATCTCGACGACGGCCGGCCCCTGCAGGCGCGCCAGCACCTGTCCTTTCTTGACGTGTTCGCCGGCGGTGGCCAGCATCCGTTCCACCAGCACGGGGATCGGCGCGCTCAGCACGTGCAACTGGTTGTTCGGCACGACCACCTGCGCCGGCAGACCGGGCAGCTCGCCGGCGCGCTGCGACGCGAGCGGCGCCGTCTCGATGCCGAGGGATTTCAATTGCGCGGCCGACACCGGCACTTCCTCGGCCGCGCGCAGGGGCGCTGAGACAAGGGTAGCCAGCAATGCGAACAGAACGAGTCTTGTGCGATGAGGTTCCATGGAGTGCAAGCGTAAAACAAACGGGAGAGTACCGCCACGAATATCGTGGGGCATTCTCCCGCCGGCGACTTAACGGAAGCTTAAGGGACGCGCCAGGCTATCTCTTTGCCGGTCCGCCGCGCCCGACCTTGATCTGGTAAATGCCGTGGCAGGCGTTGCACTTCTGCAGCAGGTCATTCATCTGCGTCAGCGTGTGCCTGGGGTCGGCGAGGGATTCCGCGTCGAGGGCCATCAGGTCGAAGATGGTATGCACGTTGCCGGCGAGCACCTTGAATTCCTCCGGCAGCTTGGCCACCGTCTTCGGCGGGATCTCGTTGGCGGCGCCGCTGCCCATGGTGCGGGCGGCGCGGGCGATCTCCTTCATGTCCTCGCGCGTGAGGGCGTCCGTGATGGTCTGCAAGACGGCGAGGAAATTGCGCATCTCCTCGAGGACGATGTGGCGCTCCTCGTCGAGCAGGACCAGCGGCGCGCGCTGGTCGGCCGGCCTGGCCGGCCCGGCGGCCGGCGCGGTGCCGGCGATGAGCAGCGCGCCAAGCGCGACGGCGGTAAATTGCTTGAATTTTGGTTTCATGGCTGAAGTGGTCGAATGTTGGAAATCAGGCGATCGTCGCCTCGGCACGGGCCTTCTCGCCCTTGTTGTCCTCCCAGGTCACCACCAGCTTGTCGCCGGCCTTGGCATCCTTGACGCGGAAGCCGAACACCGGGTTCTTGGAAATCGCCGGGCCGCACTGCATGTCCAGCACCGGCTTGTCGTTCAGCGTGGCCAGGACGTGCTGGATGAAATGGGCCGGAAAGACCTGGCCGCTGCGCGGGTCCTTGCGCTGGCCGGTCTCCATCGGATGGATCATCAGCACGAATATCTGAGCGGCTCCGTCCACCATCTTGGTACGGATTTTCATGGGTTCTGCCATTTTCGGTTCCCTGGTTTGTCTCAGCCGCCGCAGCCGCCGATCGTCACTTTGATTTCCCGGCTGGCGATGTAGTGTTTGCCGCCGGCCTTGACCACCACCTTGACGACGGAGGTCTGGCCCATTTTGAAGCGGGTGTTGAGGTAACCCTCCGTGCCGTTGGCGAGCACGGCATGCGCCATCAGCGGGAAGGGGTTCTTCTCCGCCAGCAGGGCGATGGATTCCGCGCCGGCGATGCGGCAGCTCACCTCGATCGGGATCACCGCGCCGTTCTCGGCGATTTCCGGCGCCTTGATGAGGATGTCGGCATTCTCCGCCGCGCCGTCCGCACCGATGAGCTTCAGGGCGTCGGCGAGACTCTTCGATTCGAATGCGGCCTTGTTCCAGTCCGCCGCGTGGGCCAGGGTCGGCCGCAGCATGCCCGCTGCGAGGGCGCAGGCAAGCACGCCGCCGGCGCCGCCGCCTTTCAATATCAACCTGCGTAAGTGATTCACTCTTGCTTGCTCCATAAAAATCCCCGGCTAACGTGCCGAGGGAACCGAAACGGGATAGCCGTTGGACAGCACGGTCACGAAGACTTCGAGGTCGGCGTAGGCCGGATCGCCCGGCTTTGCTCCCTGCGTGCGCATCTGGCCGTGGCAGCGGGCGAAGCGCTCCTGAATCGATTCCAGGGCGCCGACCGGAGTGCGGTAGGTCGGGTAGTGCGCAGCGTCGCCGAACGGCGTCGTCGGCGTCTCGCCGCGCAGCTTGTGGCCCATGATGCTGCCCGGCACGTGGCAGGAAGCGCAGGCGAAGTTGAGCTGGCCGGTCTTGCGGTAGAAGAGTTCTTCGCCGCGCCGATAGGCCTCCATCACTTTCGCTTCCGCGAGGTCGACCTTGATCGGCTTGCCGGCGCTCTGCGACTTGAAATACACCGAGATCCTGTTGCTGGCGGGCGAGCCCTGGCGGATTTCCTCGTTCAGCACGCTTTTCGCGCACTGCTCGATGCGGCCCTCGACCGTGACGATGCGGCCGAGCGCGGCATCGAACTTCGGATAGGCCGCCGCCTTGCCCTTGAGCTCGGGCGAGCCTTCGCCGAGGCAGGCGAGAAAGGCCGGATCGCGCGCGGCGAGCTTCTTCACCAGGGCCTGGCCTTCGTCCACGGCGAGGTGGCCCGGATGCAGCTCGATGCGATCGAGGTCCATGTGCTTCCAGTTCAACTTCCACTGCTCGGCCGGCTTGTCGGCCAGCCCGGCGTTGCGCTCGAGCGCCGCCTCGTCGCGCCAGTATCGGATGGTGTCGCTGAAGCCGACATCGCCCTCGACGCCCCTGGCCGGATCGATTTTCGCGTCGGCATGGCGTTCGCGGTAGACCTCGTCAGCGAGGACGCTGCTGACCACGACCAGGCAAAGCATGAGCGCCGAAAGCAGCGTGATGTACTTTCGATCGGACATCGCCAATCTCCTATTTCGACGACAGCAGGAAGGCGACGACATCGCGCAGCTCCTGGTCGGTGAGGATGTCGTTGGTGCCAATGGGCGGCATCAGCGTCTCCGGGTTGATCGTGCGCATGTCGTAGACCATCGCGTAGGCCTCGGCCTCGCTGCGGCCGCTGCTGCCGAAATGGCTGAGGTCCGGGCCGCGCGAGCCGGGCTGGCTGCCGCCCGGCATGACGTGGCAGGCCAGGCAGTTGCCGCGGTTGCGCGCAAAGGCGATCTGTTTGCCCTTCTCGGCGTTGCCGTTGAGCGGACCCTCCAGCGTCTTCTTCAGCGGCTTGCGTGTCGCCGCCTTGCCGCAGGGCAGGCTGTAGCTCAGGCAGGGGAAGGCCGAGTAGTCGGCCGGCGCCTGGGCGCCGGCCGACCCGGCAAAAGTCAGTCCCTGCAGGACGGCGGCAATCGGAACAAGTCGCTTCATGCCTGGTCCGCTCAGAACTGGTGGGTAACCTGCAGGCCGAAGCGCGCGTCGACGGCATCGGTGACGATGTTGGCGTTGTTGGTCGCGCGCGCCCGGAAGGCGGCGTTCGGTCCGACCGTCACCGGATTCGGCGCCTGGGCGTCGCGCGGCTCGACGTTGAAGGTAATGCGCGTCGCCGGCGAGTAGTTGTAGTTCACCGCGAAGGTGAGCTGCTTGATGATGCGCTCGTCGGCGTCGTTCCAGAGGGCGGTGCCGATGGTCTTGTGCAGCACGTCATGGCGGGCGTAGCGGATGCCGAAGTCCCACTTGTCGTTCATGTACCAGCCGTAGTCGAAGACCATGCCGCGCGCCTTGTTGCCCTTCTCCGCGCCGATCTGGATCTGGCCGCCGAACCTTTCGTCCACCACGTTGCCGGTCGGCGTGTAGAAGATCATGCCATTGGCGTACATCAAATCGACGCCGAGGCGGTGCTTGCCGCGCCCTTCGCCGAAGAGCTCGCCGAGCGCCTTGACGCCGAAGCCGTGGCGGGTGAAGTCGAAGTCGCGGCTGTGGTCGCCGGCGGCGTTGATCTCGAAGTTGCGCGTGCCGCGCTGGTGATAGACGTAGCCCTTGACGCCGTGCTTGGCCGGCCCCTTGCCGCCGGGCAGGTCGTACTCGGTGGAGAGGTAGAGGTTGAGGTCCTTCTCGCTGTTGTAGTCGCGGACGCTGTGGATGTCGCTGCCGTTGCCGATCATGGCGGCATAGGTGTGGGTCCACTTGCCGACCTTGAAGGCGTCGAAGAACTGGATGCCCCAGTCGCGGCCGGCGTCGGCGCCCCAGCCGCTGTAGGAGGCCGAAGCGTTGCTGTAGCCCTGGCCAGGGATGAAATTGGTGCCCTTGGTGTTGGTGCGCACGAACTTCTCGGTCTGCACGCGGGCGATGAAGTCGCTCGGCCAGATGTAGGGCGTGGCGCCGACCCCCTGATAGAGCTCCTCCGGGCCGGGTTTCCGCATCAGGCCGGCGCGCACGCGCACGCCGGGAATGTAGCTGAAGGTCAGGGTGGCGTCGGTCAGGCTGACGAGATGGTCGCGCGAGGTGTCGAGCGGCTCGTAGTTGGCGGCGTTCTGGCCGAAGTTCGCCATCAGGAAGTAGTTGATCTTGCCCGGAATGAGATTGCCGCGCAGGCCGACGGCCAGATTGTCGAGGTTGAAGTCGGCCTTCTGGTCGCGCAGTTCCGGACCGGTGCGGCACATGGCGTTGTAGGAGCCGTTGAGCAGGCCATGGGCGGTGGTTGCGCTGCCGGTGCCCGGGTTCACCAGCCCCTGCAGCTTGTCGCAACCGTAGTAGTTGGTGTACGAGATCTGGCCGATGCCGAAGAACTTGTGCGTGGTGGTCGGCGGCTCCATCGCTTGCAGCATCACCCAGTCGGCGCCCAGCGCCGGACCCGAAAACGCCAGCGCGGCCAGCGCGCCCGCCAGCGTCTGTTTCTGTCTGTTTTCCATTCTTCTCCTCCTCCCCGATTCGTTATTTATGAGCAGCAGCTTTCGTCCTTGACGCCAGCCTTCTTCAGGAAGAAGGCGAGCGGACAGAACTGCGTGATGCCGCTTTGCGCCAGATTGATCCCGACGAAGGCCGACAGGGCGACCCAGTAGGGATGGACGTAATGCGCCAATGCCAGACCCAGCAGCACCATCAGGCCGGCGACAAGATGCACGATGCGATCGACAGTCATGTTTTCTCTCCGAATGTTTGCGTTGATGGGCGTCACTTCAACCGCGGCGAGGTGCCGGGTTGGCCGCGGAAATGCGCGTGGCAGGCGACGCAGCCGGTGCTCATGGCGCCGAACTGCTGGGCCGCCGTGCCCATGTCGCCTTTCTCGGCCGCCGCCGCCAGGCGATGGGCGCTGCCCTCGACGGTGTCTTCCATCGCCGGCAGCACGCCGAGGTCCTTGCCGTTGATCATCTCCAGCGGCAGGTAGGGCAGCAGGCCGCCGCGCGGCAGGCGGTGGTTGGCAATGCGGCGCGCCGCGTCGGCGGCCAGCTCGCCGTTGTCGGTGGCGATGGCGATGGCGATGGCCTGGTAGTCGGCGAGCATCTCCTCCATCACCTGGCGCAGGGTCAGCGTCTCGCTGTGGCGCGTGTGCTTGACGGCAATGTGCAGGAGGAATTGCTGAATCTCGGGCGGCAGCGCCTTCGCCTTCTCCTGCAGTTCCGGCTTCATCATGCCCATGCTCTTCTGCAGGAAGGCCTTGGCGCGCTGCATGTCCGCCGGCGCGGGCGCCTGCGACCAGGCCGCGCCGGCAAGGCCCAGCGCAAGCGCCGCTGCGACGACATTCCGTTTTGCTCTCATTTGCATGCTCCCCTTTGGTTAACCCGGTTGATCAGTCGCTCACGGCAATCGTCACGCTCATCAGGCCGATGACATCGCCGGGCTCCAGCCCGTCTTTTTCGAAATTCACCATGTCCAGTTCGCCTTTCGGCTTGCCGTGGCAACCCATGCAGGGCGGCATCAGGCGGATCGGCTCCATGTGGCGGTACACTTCCTGCTTGCCCCATTTCTCGGACTTCACGATCGGCGCGTTCTCGTTGAGTCCGGCCTTGACGTAGTGCACCAGGGCGGCGCGCTCGGCCTCGTCGGGGACGTTCACCGGGCTGCGGTAGGCGCGGCCGGGCTGCTTGATGACGATGCCGGTCCTGGCGGTGAATACGCCGCCCATCTCACGCTCCCACTTCGCCGGCAGGAAGTTCTTCCAGCCGACGCCCTTGGTGTTGATGCGGTCCTGGTTGTTTTCCATGACCTGGCGACCGGCCCAGATCAGCTTTTCGTAGAGGCGCTTCTGGGTCGGCGTGGCGTCGATCATGTCGGGCTCGAGCGCGGCGCGCCATTGCGTTTCGAACACCCCGCCGGAAAAACCCTTGTCTCCCAGATTCGGATCGACGAACTTGCCGGCGTAGGCGAAGATGATCATGCGCGCCGCAATGACCGCCCTGGCCAGCCGCTCCGCCGTCGCCTTGGCCTCGGCGCGAGGCACCTTTTCCAGAAAGAACGATTCGGCGAACCCGCCCTTGGCGCGTGCGCCGATCTCTTCGGCGGCGGCCGGCAGCGACACCAGCAGGAACATCGCGGCAAGCACTGCGGAACGTTTGAACTTGAGCATTCCCTCTCCTTCTTCTGTGTTATGTTTTTCGGCACATGCAGATTAGGCAGGAGCGGTTTCCGCGCTGTTGCAGGGAGGCCGCATTTGTTACAAGTTGTTTCAAGGGGGAGGCATGGCCGAGTACCGGGGCCGCATACTGGTGGTAGACGACGACGAAGGACTGCGCGAGCTGCTGGTGCGCTACCTGTCGGACAACGGTTACGAGGCCGCCGGGGTGGGCGACGGCCAGGCCATGAAGCGGCACCTCTCCGCGCGTCCGGTCGACCTGCTGCTGCTCGACGTCATGCTGCCGGGCGAGGACGGCCTGACGCTGGCGCGCGAGCTCGGCAGCCGCGGCGGTCCGCCGATCATCATGCTGTCGGCGCGCGGCGAGGAGGTCGACCGCATCGTCGGCCTCGAGGTCGGCGCCGACGACTACCTGCCGAAGCCCTTCAGCCACCGCGAGCTGCTGGCGCGCGTGGCGGCGGTGTTGCGCCGCCGCCAGCCGGCCGCGGCGAGCGGGCGAATCCGCCGCTTCGGCCCCTTCGAAGTCGACCTCGAAGCGCACCGCCTGGCGTGCAACGGCGAGGAGGTCGACGTCTCCGGCGCCGAGTTCGCCCTGCTCAAGGTGCTGATCGAGAATCCCGACCGCGTGCTCAGCCGCGACGCCCTGGTCGAACTGCTCAAAGGCTACGAGCGCGCGCCCTTCGACCGCATGGTCGACGTGCGTGTCACCCGGCTGCGGCGCAAGATCGAGCCCGATCCGGCGCACCCGGTCTACCTGCGCACCGTCTGGGGCGAGGGCTACCTCTTCTCGCCGAGCGGCGCCAGAAAGTCATGATTCTTCCGCGCACCCTGTTCGGGCGCACCGCGCTGGTGATCGCGCTGGTCTCCTTCGCCTTCCAGATTTTCACCATCGCCGTCATCACCGCCTTCGCCCTGGTGCCGCTGGGCCGCCACGCCACCAGCGACTTCGCTGCCCTGCTGGTGGACACGGCGCAGGAATGGCATGAAGAGCCGGCCGGCGAACGCCCCTGGCTGCAGGAGCGCATCGGCCGCCTGCACCGCATCCAGGTGCAGGAACAGCCGGGTGAGACGCACAGCTTCACCCGGCTGCTGCCCTACTTCCACCTGCTCGAGACCTCGCTCTCCGCCCGCGTCGGCCAGCGCGTCAGCCTGGCCGCCGGCCTTGGGGAAGACGGCGAGCAGTGGTATTGGGCGGACATCCCGGTAAGCAGTACATCGGTGCGCGTCGGTTTTCCGGCCAGCCGCGTGGACGTGCAGCCCTGGTTCGCCATGCTGCTGATCCTCTCGGTCGGCACCGTCGTCACGCTGATCACTTCGGCGTGGCTGGCGCGCTGGCTGATCGGTCCCCTCTCGCGGCTGGCGCAGGCGACGCAGCGCATCGGCCAGGGCCGGCGGCCCGAGCCGCTGGCGGAGACCGGTCCGGCCGAGCTCGCCACTTTGTCGCACGCGTTCAACCGCATGGGCGAGCAGGTCGAAGCACTCCTCGCCAACCGCACCACGCTGCTCGCCGGCATCTCGCACGACCTGCGCACGCCGCTGGCGCGCATCCAGCTCGCGCTGGGCATGCTCTCGGAGAAGCCCGACCGCGACCTCATCGACCGCATGCTGCGCGACGTCGAAGGCATGAACGAGCTGATCGCCCGCTGCCTGGAGGTGAGCCGCGACTTCGCCGAGCAGGAATCGGCGGAGCTCGACCTGTGTGACCTGCTCGCCGAGGTGGTCGCCGAATTCGCCCACACCGGCGTCGACATCCGCGGCCGCAAGGGCCCCGACTGCCATATCCACGTGCGGCCGCTGTCGCTGAAGCGCATTCTCGCCAACCTGATCGACAACGCCGTACGCTACGGCGGCGGCACGCCGGTGGACATCGAGTACGAGCTCGGCAACGACGCCATCGAGATTCGCGTCCTCGACCGCGGCCCCGGCATTCCCGCCGCGGAAACGGAAGCGGTCTTCCGTCCCTTCTATCGGCTGGAGCCCTCGCGCAGCAGCCGCACCGGCGGCAGCGGTCTCGGCCTGGCCATCGTGCGCCAGCTCGCCAATGCCAACGCCTGGAGCGTCACGCTCGCCGAGCGCCCCGGCGGCGGCACCATCGCCGGCATCCGCATCCCATCCTCCCGCCAAGGGTGAACCTGTCGTCGGTCGACGACAGCCGCGCGAAAATAATCGGGAACAAGCGCCGCTCCGGCTCGTCTACCCGAGTGCGTGGAAATGAACGACAAAGGAGGACAACATGCGCACGCCGAAACTTGCCCTTGCCGCCCTCATGGTGGTTGCCACCACCCTGGGCGGCTGCGCGAACATGTCAACGCAGCAGAAGAACACCGCCATCGGCGCCGCGGTCGGCGCGGTCGGCGGCGCGGTGCTGACCGGCGGCAGCGCCCTCGGCACGGTCGGCGGCGCCGCCGTCGGCGGCGTCATCGGCCACCAGGTCAAGTAGCGGCGGGTGGCGGCGCCTACACGGCGCGCAGCTTCTCGCCGGCGCGCGCCAGCGTCTCCTCGCCCTTGGCGAAGCAGAAGCGGATCACCTTGTCGTCGCGGCCGTCGCGGTAGAAGGCCGAGAAGGGAATCGCCGCTACGCCGTGCTGCTTCGTGAGACGCTCGACGAAGGCGCGGTCCGGCTCGTCGGAGATGGCGTCGTAGCGCACCGACTGGAAGTAGGTGCCCGGGCAGGGCAGCGGCACGAAGCGCGATCCCTCCAGCTGCTGCCTGAAGAAATCGCGCTTTTCCTGATAGAACGCCGCCAGCCCGAGGTAGCGTTCCTTTTCCTGCATGAATTCCGCCAGTGCCAGTTGCATCGGATGGTTCACACAGAAGACGACGAACTGGTGCGCCTTGCGGAACTCCGCCATCAGCTCGCGCGGCGCCAGGCAGTAGGCGAGCTTCCAGCCGGTGACGTGATAGGTCTTGCCGAACGACGAGACGACGAAGCTGCGCTCGGCCAGCCCCGGATGGCGCACCACGCTCTCGTGACGCCGATTTTTCGTTTCCGCGTCGAAAACGATATGTTCGTACACTTCATCCGAGACGATCACGATGCCCGTGCCGCGCACAAGCCGCTCCAGCGCCCGCATGTCCGCCACCGTCCACACCGCGCCGCTCGGGTTGTGCGGCGAGTTGATGACGATCATGCGCGTGCGCGGCGTGATGCGCGCACGCACCTCGTCCCAGTCGGGACGGTAGTCGGGGAAAGTCAGTCTGCACGGCACGGCGCGTCCGCCGTTCAGTTCGATCGACGGCACGTAGGAGTCGTACACCGGCTCGAAGACGATCACCTCGTCGCCCGGCCGCACCAGCGCCGCCACCGCCGTGAAGATCGCCTGCGTCGCGCCGGCCGTGACGGTGATCTCCTGCTCGACGTCGAAAGTCAGTCCGTACAGCACGGCGACCTTTTCGGCGATGGCCTCGCGCAGCGGCAGCGCACCGGCCATCGGCGCGTACTGGTTGGCGCCGGCGTTCATGTGCTTGGCGACGAGATCGAACAGCGCCTGCGGCGCCGAGAAATCGGGGAAGCCCTGCGACAGGTTGATGGCGCCATGCTGCGCCGCCAGGCGCGACATGACGGTGAAGATGGTCGTGCCCACCCAGGGCAGGCGCGACTCGATGCGGGCGGGGAAGGTCGGCATGGGCGAATTGTGCCACGGCGATCCAAAGTCAAGCTCCCCCTGTGCCCCTGCCTGCAGGAGCGGGCTTGCCCGCGATATCGGCCCTGGCGATCACGGGCATGCCCGCTCCTGCGGGAGCGTACCGGGAGGTTCCGGGGCAGGGGGCAATCCCGGCCCGTAAGCTACAATCGGCCATCATGATTTCCGACCGCCTGTTCACGATCCGCGAGGAAGGCGACTCCATCCTCATCCTCGACCAGACGCTGCTGCCGCACCAGTACGCGACGCGGCATCTGAACTCGCTCGCCGACGCCGCCCACGCCATCCGCGCCATGCTGGTGCGCGGTGCGCCGCTGATCGGCGTCACTGCCGCCTACGGCGTGGCGCTGGCGCTGAAGGAAGGCGCCGGCAACAAAGCGCTGCTGCATGCCGTCGACACGCTCGCCGCGACGCGCCCGACGGCGGTGAACCTGCATTGGGCGCTGGCGCGCATGTACAGGCATCTCCTGCCGCTGCCAGTGGCGCAGCGCCGCGCCGCCGCCCGGGCCGAGGCACGCGCCATAGCCGAAGAGGACGCCGCCACCAACCGCAGAATCGGCGAACACGGCCTCGCCCTGATCGGGAAAATCGCGCATCGCCCGGACCGGGCG
>Ga0209170_1000314_pt1 | contig 22421 bp, 21 predicted proteins | sample KloWWTKNB14_bulk_FD_187178 | JGI IMG/M metagenome (GOLD analysis project Ga0209170, IMG submission 187178) | Active sludge microbial communities from Klosterneuburg, Austria, studying microevolution and ecology of nitrifiers - Klosterneuburg... | ecosystem: Engineered > WWTP > Aerobic digester >...
TGGTGCCGTGGTTGTGCAGGCCGATGATGTCGCCCGCATAAGCCTCCTCGGCCTGGCTGCGGTCGGCGGCGAGGAAGGTGAGCGCGTCGGCCACGCGCATTTCCTTGCCGAGCCGCACATGGTGCAACTTCATGCCGCGCGCGTAGCGCCCCGAACAAAGGCGCATGAACGCGATACGGTCGCGGTGCGCCGGGTCCATGTTGGCCTGGATCTTGAACACGAAGCCGGTGAGCTGCGGTTCTTCCGCCTGTACCTCGCGCTGCTGTGTCGCGCGTGGCAGCGGCGACGGAGCGTGCTCGACGAACGCAGCGAGCAGCTCCTCGACACCGAAATTGCCGATCGCAGAACCGAAGAACACCGGCGTCTGACGGCCGGCCCGATACAGATCCGGGTCAAAGGGCGCACTCGCGCCGCGCACCAGCTCGATCTCGGCATCGAACTTCGCGGCCCGCTCGCCGAGAAAAGCCCGCCCCGACTCGCTGTGAAGGCCCTCGATTGCGAGATTCTCGCCGACACGGCCCCGCTCACCCGCGCTATAGACGTAAATGCGATCTTCGGGCAGGTGATAGATGCCCGCGAGCTCGCGCCCCATGCCGATGGGCCAGGTGATCGGCGTCGTCGCGATGCCGAGCACGCGCTCGATCTCGTCGAGCAGATCGATCGGCTCGCGCCCTTCGCGGTCGAGCTTGTTGATGAAGGTCATGATCGGCGTGTCGCGCAGGCGACAGACCTCCATCAGCTTGATCGTGCGCGTCTCGACGCCCTTCGCGCAGTCGATCACCATCAGCGCCGAGTCAACTGCCGTCAGCGTGCGGTAGGTGTCCTCCGAGAAATCCTCGTGGCCCGGCGTGTCGAGCAGGTTCACGATGCGGCCACGATACGGAAATTGCATGACCGACGAGGTCACGGAGATCCCGCGCTGCTGCTCGAGGCGCATCCAGTCGGAGGTCGCGTGACGCGCGGCCTTGCGCCCTTTCACGGTGCCCGCCATCTGGATCGCACCGCCGAAGAGCAGGAGCTTTTCGGTCAGGGTCGTCTTGCCGGCGTCGGGGTGGGAGATGATGGCAAAGGTTCGCCTGCGGCTCACCTCGGCTTCGGTCGCGTCGCTCTTCATGGCCCCGTCCGGGAAAAAAGGGGTGCAATTTACCCGGAAAAGCCCCTGTCCCACCAGTCGGCTGACAAGTCATCGGGATCCCGTACGGACGCACCGGTGTCCGGACAACGCACCATCAGACCCGCTCGAGCCAACCCCGCTGGTCCGCCGCCTCGCCGGTCTGGATCGCGACGAGCTGCTGGCGCAGCTGCTGTGTCACCGGCCCGATCTCGCCGCTCCCCACGCGATGCTCTCCGCTCCGGGTGACGAGCGTCCCGACACCCGCGAGGACCGCCGCGGTTCCCGACAGGGCCGCTTCGCCGGTCTTCACCCATTCGAGCATTTCGGCGACATCGAACGGACGCTCTTCGACGCGCCAGCCGGAGTCGCGCACCATTGTGAGCAGCGAGTCGCGCGTGACGCCGTGCAGAAACGAACTGTCGAGGCTGCGGGTCAGCACCTGCCCCGCGCGCAGCAACAGGAAATTGGCGGCACCCGTTTCCTGCACCGAGCCTCCCGGACAAAAAAGCACCTGGTCGATGCCGTACTGCTTGCGCGCCTCGAGCGTCGGACCGAGCGCTGCTGCGTAGTTGCCACCTGTCTTCACGACACCGAGGTGCGAGGCCGTGCGCGTCTTTTCCTCCTCGACGAAAATGCGCAGCGGCTTCGCGCCGCCCGCGAAGTAATCCCACACGGGGCTTGCGAGCACGATCAGTAGCGCCGTACCGCTCGGCGTCGCGGCTGCCCCGATGTTCGGCGTCGTACCGATCAGCATCGGGCGCAGGTACAGCGCCCCCGGCGACTCGGGTACCTGTTCGCGACTTGCGCGGATGACTTCGCGCACCATCGTGGCAAGTTGCGCGGCGTCGGGCTCGGGCAGCACCAGCTGGCGCGCGCTCTGGCGCATGCGCTCGATGTGCTTGTCCATGCGAAAGACGCTTACCGTGCCATCCTTGCCACGATAGGCCTTGAAACCTTCAAAGCATTCGCTGCCGTAGTGCAGGACGTGCGCGGCCGGGTGCATCGGGATTGGCCCCACGGGTTTCAGCTCGTGCGCCTGCCAGCGCCCGTCGCGGTACTCGGCCACCGCCATCGTCGAGGTCAACACCGTGCCGAATGCGGGCTTCGCAGCTTCTTTCATCGTGCAACTTCCTCGTCAGTCATGAAAATCGTCGCAGGATGCTCGAGGAGATGCCTGAGCGCCTGGATCATGGAAGCGGCATCGTAACCGTCCACAAACCGGTGATCGAACGACGATGAGAGATTCATCATGCGACGGATCGTGATGGCGCCGCCGTACACGACGGGGCGCTCGACCGCCTTGTTCACGCCGATGATCGCCACCTCCGGCGCGTTGATCACGGGAGTCGAGACGATGCCTCCCAGCTTGCCGAGGCTCGTCACCGTGATCGTCGATCCGGATAGCTCCTCGCGCGGCGACCTGTTGCGCCGGGCGCGATCGGACACGTCACGGATCGCCGCCGCGAGCTGGCGCAGCGAGAGAGCCTCCGCGTGCCGCACGACGGGCACCTTGAGCCCATCCGGTGTCTGTGTGGCGATGCCGAGATGAAGCGGTGCGTGCTGCACGATGACGTTGCGCTCAGCATCGTGCAGGGCGTTGCATTGGGGAAAGGCAGGCAGCACACGCGCGAGCGCAAGGCCGAGGAACGGCAGCAGCGTGAGCGACGGCGCACTTTCGGGGGCCGTGGCATTGAGATGCCCGCGCAGTGCTTCCAGCTCCGTGACGTCGACTTCCTCGACGTAGGCGAAATGGGGAATATTGCGCTTCGCTTCACTCATGCGCTGCGCGATCACCCGGCGCAGGCCAATGATCTTCACCTCCGTCGTGCCTTCGCGGCGCGCGCGTAGCGCGGCCGGGCGCTCCGCGCCCTGCGTTGCACCGGAGGTGGGCGCATGGCCCGTCGCGGCTGCTTCGAAATCTGCGCGAGTCACGCGCCCGCCGGGACCGGAGCCTGCGACCTTTTGCAGATCGATGCCCGCTTCTTTCGCGCGACGACGGGTGGCGGGTGACGCCATCACACGACCAGCGGGGGCCGCAGACTGCGCCGGTGGAGCAGGCGGTGCGGCAACAGCTGATGATTCTGCTGTAGCGCTCGCGGGAGCCGCAGCGGCCGCCGCATCGGTCTCGAACGCAATCAGTTCGGATCCGACCGCGATCACGTCGCCCGGCTTGCCCTGGGCTCGCACGACGCGACCCGACACCGGCGCCGGAATCTCGATCGCCGCCTTCTCGGTCATCACCTCGACGACGATCTGGTCTTCCTGCACGACATCGCCCACCTTGACGTGCCACTGCAGGATCTCGGCGGATACCGTGCCTTCACCGAGATCAGGCATCCTGAAAATGTAGGTCCCCATCGTGCCCCCGCGCGCTCAGCCTGCCGACATGATGGCTTCGAGCGCCATCGCCACCCGCTTCTGGCCGGGAAAATACTCCCATTCGAACGCATGCGGATACGGAGTATCCCAACCGCCCACGCGCCCGATCGGCGCCTGGAGCTGCCAGAAGCACTGCTCCTGCACCGTAGCGGCGATCTCGGCGCCGAAGCCGCCGAAGCGCGTTGCCTCGTGCACGATGAGGCAGCGCCCGGTGCGCCGCACCGATTCGCAGAGCGTCTCGCTGTCGAGCGGCGAGATCGTGCGCACGTCGATGACCTCGGCATCGAGGCCGAGCGACTGCGCCGCCGCTTCCGCCACATGCACCATCGTGCCATACGCAATGATCGTGATGTCCTTGCCGGCGCGCACGATCTGCGCCTTGCTGATCGGCACGGTGTAGTGCCCTTCGGGCACTTCGCCGCGCGGATGCGCGCTCCAGGGCACGGCGGGCTTTCCCGGGTCGCCGTCGAACGGGCCGTTGTAGAGCCGCTTTGGCTCAAGAAAGATCACCGGGTCGTCGTCTTCGATGGCCGCGATCAGGAGGCCCTTCGCGTCGTAGGGATTCGACGGCATCACCACCTTGACGCCGCAGACGTGCGCGAAGATTGCCTCGGGGCTCTGCGAATGGGTCTGGCCGCCGCGGATGCCACCGCCGCAGGGCGTGCGGATCGTCACGGGCGCGTAGAACTCACCCGCGCTGCGATAGCGCAGGCGCGCGAGCTCGCTCACGATCTGGTCGTAGCCGGGGTAGATGTAGTCGGCGAACTGGATCTCCGCGACCGGGCGCAGGCCGTTCACCGCCATGCCGATCGACGCGGCGACGATGCCGAGCTCGGAGATCGGTGTATCGAGCACGCGATGCTCGCCGTACTTGCGCTGCAAGCCATCGGTCGTGCGAAACACACCGCCGAAATAGCCGACGTCCTCGCCGAGCACCACAACGCCCGGGTCGCGTTCGAGCATCACGTCCATGGCGGAATTGAGCGCCTGGATCATGTTCATCCTGGCCATGGCTCAGCCCCGCTCCGCGCGCAGTTGCTCGCGCTGGCGCGCGAGGTGCTCGGGCATGTCCTTCAGGACGTCTTCGAACATCAGGTCGGGGTCGAGCCGCGGGCCTTCGTTCAACGTGCCGTACTTCGTGGCCTCCCGCCACGCCGCGGCAACTTCCTCCTCGAGCTCGCCCGCAAGTTTCCTGTGGCGCTCTTGCGACCACTCGCCGAGCGCGATCAGGTGCAGCTTCAGCCGCTCCACCGGATCGCCGAGCGGCCAGTGTTCGTATTCGTCCTTGGGCCGATAGCGGGAAGGGTCGTCGCTCGTCGAATGCGCGGCAGCCCGGTAGGTCACGTGTTCGATCAGCGTGGGGCCGCCGCCCTTGCGCGCGCGCTCCGCGGCCCATTGCGTCACGGCATGCACCGCGAGGAAGTCGTTGCCGTCCACGCGAATGCCCGCGACACCGTATCCGGGCCCGCGTGCCGCGAAAGTCGATCTTTCGCCGCCCGCGAAACCCTGGAAGGTCGAGATCGCCCATTGGTTGTTGACGATGTTGAGCAGCACAGGCGCCTGGTAGACCTCGGCGAACACCATGCCGGCATGGAAGTCGCCCTCGGCGCTCGAGCCCTCACCGATCCACGTCGCAGCGACGTGATCCTCGCCCTTGATGGCGGCCGCCATCGCCCAACCGACCGCCTGTGGAAATTGCGTTGCGAGGTTGCCGGAAATCGAGAAGATCTTGCCCTGCCGCCAGTGGTACATCACCGGAAGCTGGCGTCCCTTGCACATGTCGCGCGTGTTCGAGAGGAGCTGGCACATGAGATCGACCAGCGGCCGGCCGCGCACCATGTAGAGGCCCTGATTGCGATAGGAGGGGAACAGCATGTCGCCCGGGCGCAGCGCCATGGCCTGCGCGACCGACACGGCCTCCTCGCCGTAGGAGCGCATGTAGAAGGAAATGCGGCCCTGTCGCTGCGTGCGTTGCATGCGCTCGTCGAAGATGCGGGTGAGCAGCATATGGCGCAGTCCCGCCTGCAGCACTTCGGGCTCGACGTGCGGATCCCATGCGCCGACCGCGCGATGCTCGTCGTCGAGCACGCGCACGAGCCCGCTCGCCAGTGGCAGCGTGGCCTGTGCCGGGAGCTTCACATCGGGGCGCGGCTGCGCGCCCGCGGGCTGCAGCTTCAGATAACTGAAATCGGTGCGATCGCCCGGCCGGGCGGGCGGATGAGGAACATGCAGTCTGGTGCGCAGACGATTCGCCATGTCGCAACTCCTTGACGCAAGCGGACACTATGCAACGGCTGCGGGCGATGCGCATTGCATAGTGAATCGGCAATCTGCAGAATACGGGCTGATTATTCCATTTTTTGCCGAATAGCGGAACAAATGTCCCAGCCGGCGCTCGACCGTACGGACCTGCGCATCCTCGAGGCGCTGCAGAAGGACGGCGCCCTCTCGGCGGCAGAGCTCGCGGAACGGGTGGATCTCGCGGTCACGACCTGCTGGCGCAGGGTGCGCAGGCTCGAGGAACAGGGCGTGATCCGCCAGCGCGTCGCCCTCCTCGATCGGGAGAAGGTCGGACTCGGTGTCACCGTCTTCGCGCACGTCAAGCTCGTCGCGCACGGGCGCGACAATCTCGCGCGTTTCGACCAGGCGATCCGGCGCCACCCCGAGGTGCTCGAGTGCTACACGCTGATGGGCGACTGGGACTTCCTGCTGCGCATCGTCGCGCGCGACATCAAGGCGTATGAAGCGTTCTTCCTCGACCAGCTCTCGAAGATTCCCGGCATCCAGTCACTCAGCTCCTCGATCGCGATGACGGTGGTCAAGGAGACGACGCAGCTGCCGCTCGCACTTCGATAGCGAATCAATGCCTCGGCTGGCGCAGGTCCAGCCGCAGTACCGTGGCGTCCTCCCGCCCGCCCGCCGCCTGGTAGTAGCTCTTGCGCACGCCCACCTGCACGAAGCCGAGCGACTGGTAGAGGCGGATCGCCGCGAGGTTCGAAGGTCGCACCTCGAGGAATGCATCCTCGACGCCCGCCTCTGCGGCGAGATCGAGGAGCTGGCGCAAGAGCGTCCTGCCGATCCCGCGTCCGCGCATGGTTTCCCGCACGCAAAGGTTGAGGATGTGCGCTTCGCCTGCGCCAGTACTCATCACTGCATAGCCGACGAGGTCGAAGCCGATCTCGACGACCCGGCACACATAGCCCACACGCAGGCAGTCGCGGAAGATGCCCTCGCTCCACGGAAAGGCATAGGACTCACGCTCGACCGCGGACACTCGCGCAAGATCCTCTTCCGTCATCGGCCGCAGCTGCACCTGCGGTATGGGCAAATCATTCCGCGCGGCCACCATCGGCGAGGCTCCGGGCGAGTTTCAGATCGTCCCACGCCTTGCGCTTCTCGCCGGGCGAGCGCAGCAGATAAGCGGGGTGATAGGTGACGACGAGCGGCGTGCCGGCTGCGCCGAAGCGGTGTACGGTGCCGCGCAAGTGCGCGAGCGGCGCGTCGGTGCCGAGCAGGTTCTGCGCGGCAATACGCCCGACCGCAAGGATGATGGCGGGTTCGACCAGCGCCACCTGTCGCGCAAGATACGGCAGGCAGGACGCCACTTCATCGGGCTTCGGGTCGCGATTTCCCGGTGGCCTGCATTTCAGGATATTGGCGATGAAGACGTTCTCGCGCGCGAGGCCCACCGCCCGCAGCATCGAGTTCAGGAGTTGCCCGGCGCGGCCCACGAAAGGCTCCCCCCTGCGATCCTCTTCGGCGCCGGGGGCCTCACCGACCACCATCCAGCGCGCGTGCAGGTCACCCACGCCGAACACCGTTTGCGTGCGAGTCTCGCAGAGCCGGCACTTCGTGCAGCCCGCCACTTCCGCACGTAGCGTCTCCCAATCGCTATCAGGTGTCGCCATCATTGCGGGTGCCGCCACCACCACCGCAGGGGCAGGCGCAGGCGCCCTTCGCGACAGGTAAGCATCGATGCCGAGCGCGTCGAGGTAGTAGGCCCTGCGCGCGGTTGCTGACGCAGTCACAGCCGGCGCATGCGGCGCACGACCCATTGCACTGGCGCCGAGAGTGCGTAGGTGGAAAACATCGCGAGCAGCATCGTCGGCGGATCAATGGCGATCAGCGCGAGAAAAAGCGGTACGACGATGAAGTAATAGTAGCGCACGCGCTTGTCGACATCGATCTGCTTCAGGCTCATGTAAGGGAAGCTCGACACCATGAGCGCGCCGGCAAGCGCGGTGACACCGAAGGCGAGGATGAGGTCGGTGAGCCCGCCCGGACCGCGCCAGGTGCTCGAAAACCAGACGAAGGCCGCCACCACCGCCGCAGCGGACGGGCTCGGCAGCCCTTCGAAATAGCGCTTGTCCTGCGCAGCACGGGTGTTGAAGCGCGCCAGTCGCAGCGCCGCCGCCACCGCGAAAAAGAAGGTGGCAACCCATCCGAACCGGCCCCAGGCACGGCCGTACTCGGCGATGCGCTCGACACCCCACTGGTACACCAGGATCGCGGGCGCAATACCGAAGGCAACCATGTCAGCGAGGCTGTCGTACTCCCTGCCGAAACTGCTCTCGGTATGAGTCCAGCGGGCCACGCGCCCGTCGAGACCGTCGAACAGCATCGCGGCGAACACGGCGAGGCCCGCCCGGTCGAAATTGCCGTCGATCGCGGCGATGATCGCGTAGAAGCCCGAAAAGAGGCAGCCGGTAGTCAGCGCATTCGGCAACAGGAAAACACCGCGGCCGCGCGGGGCAGGGTCCGTGCTCGGTGTGGACATGGCACGCATCATATAAGATGCGCCTCCCATGCGCTGGTCCCGATACCCGATCAACACGATGAAGGAAACGCCTGCCGAGGCGGAGATCGTGAGTCACCGGCTGATGCTGCGCGCGGGTCTCATCCGCCGGCTTGCCGCGGGCATCTACACGTGGACTACTTTCGGCCTTCTGACGCTGCGCAAGGTCGAAGCGATCATCCGCGAGGAGATGGATCGTGCCGGCGCCTTCGAAGTACTGATGCCAGCCGTGCAACCTGCGGAGCTGTGGCAGGAATCGGGGCGCTGGCAGGAATACGGGCCCGAGTTGCTGCGCCTCACCGACCGCGGCGACCGAGCGTTCGTAATAGGGCCGACGCACGAAGAAGTGATCACCGATCTCGTGCGACGCGAACTGCAAAGCTATCGCCAGCTGCCGGTGAACTTCTACCAGATCCAGATGAAGTTCCGCGACGAGATCCGGCCGCGCTTCGGCGTGATGCGCGGGCGCGAGTTTCTCATGAAGGACGCGTACTCGTTCCACCTCGACGAGGCGTCGCTCGCGGAAGGCTACGCGCTCATGCGTAACGCCTATGCACGCATGTTCACCCGCATGGGTCTGAAATTCCGTGCGGTGCGCGCTGACTCTGGCGCGATCGGCGGCACCGCGTCGGAGGAATTCCAGGTGCTCGCCGATTCGGGCGAAGACGCGATCGTGTTTTCCGATGGCGACGACTACGCCGCGAACCTCGAGATGGCCGAAGCGCTCGCACCCACCACGCCGCGCCCGGCAGCCGGCGCGAAGCTGCAGTCGGTCGCGACGCCCGGCGTTCGCACGATCGACGCGCTCAGCAGATTTCTCGGCGTTCCGGCGTCGCAATGTGCCAAGACGCTGATCGTCGAGGGCGCGGACGGCGGCGTTGTTGCGCTGGTCCTGCGTGGGGATCACGAGCTGAATGCGGTCAAGGCGCAGAAGATCCCCGGTGTCGCCTCTCCCCTTCGCATGGCGAGTGCCGAGGCGGTGCTCGCCGCGACGGGTGCTGAGCCCGGATTCGTCGGCCCCGTGGGCCTCGCGAAGTGCCCGGTCATCGCCGATCGCAGCGCCGCGGTGCTCGCCGACTTCGTCTGCGGCGCGAACTCACGCGATACTCACCTCACGGGTATCAACTGGGGGCGCGACCTGCCGGAGCCGCAAGTCGCCGATCTGCGCAACGTGGTCGCGGGCGACCCGAGCCCCTCGGGCACGGGCACACTGTCGATCGCTCGCGGTATCGAGGTGGGTCATGTCTTCCAGCTCGGTCGCAAGTACAGCGACTCGATGAACGCGGCCGTACTCGACGAGGAGGGTCGCAGCACCACCCTGTATATGGGCTGCTATGGCATAGGTGTGACACGGGTCGTGGCAGCGGCCATTGAACAGAATCACGATGAGCGTGGCATTATCTGGCCCGAGCCGATTGCGCCATTCCAGGTGGTGCTGGTCCCGATCAACCTCGCGAAGTCGCAACGAGTCCGTGAAACCGCTGATCGCCTCTATGACGAGCTCACGCGCGCAGGCGTCGAAGTCCTGCTCGACGACCGCGACGCGCGCCCCGGCGCGAAGTTTGCCGACGCCGAGCTGCTCGGCATCCCGCACCGGGTGGTGGTCGGTGATCGCGGGCTCGAGGCCGGCAAGCTCGAGTACCGTCACCGGCGCGCCACCGCGAGCGAGGAATTTGCCCTCGACGGCGCCCTCGCCTACATCCATTCCCGCCTCGCGACCAACTGAACACTGGACAGCCGGGCGCAGAGCAAAGAGCCGGCCCGCAGGAATCGCATTCGCGCTGATCGTGGCGATCCTGGCCACGACGGTGCCGACCGCTCACGCCGACCAGCAGCGCGACGTGGGTCTGCGGGACGTGATCGAGCACGCGATATCACAGGCGGAATGCTTTCCCGACCGGTACGAGTCCGCCGTGTGGTTCACGATGATGGAGCCCCGCCTCGTCAAGCGCGTGCCCGACAAGACCGAACGCCTCGAGCTCCTGCGCACCGTGTTCTGCGAGGCGCATCGCAAGGGCGAGATGCGCCTGCCGCCGGGCCTCGTGATGGCGGTCATTGACATCGAAAGCCGCTTCAACCGCTGGGCCGTGTCGTACGCGGGCGCAGTGGGTCTCATGCAGATCATGCCCTTCTGGCCGGAAAAACTCGGCATGCAGCGCCATCAGCTCACACAGATCGGCCCGAACGTGCGCATGGGCTGCGCGATTCTGCGCTACTACCTCAAATACGAAAGCAACAACGTGCAGAAGGCGCTGGCGCGCTACAACGGCAGCGTCGGGCGGCGCGACTACTCGGATCTCGTGCTCGGCAGCTGGAGCCGCTGGAACGGCGCCGACGACCTCGGGCTTGCCGCGTCGACTGCCGCTCAGCCCGTTCCGAAGCGTTCAGGGCGCTGATCCGGCGCGAGCTCGACTTCGATCACATCGACGGCAGTGACCTTCGAGGCGGTTGACCCCACCCAAAGTGCTTCGAGATAGCGCGCGACACCATCATCGGTGCCGCAGGCCAGTACCTCCACGCGCCCGTCCGGGAGGTTGCGCGCGTACCCGGTGATCCCGAGCTCGGCGGCGCGGCGCGCGACGGTCGCGCGATAGAACACGCCCTGCACCCTCCCCGACACGAAACACTTGCGCGCAATCATGGGCCGAAATTCTACAATGCGCGGATGAGCGAAATACTGATCCTCTACTACTCGCGCAACGGAGCCACGGCAGAGCTCGCGCGCCATGTGTGCCGCGGCGTGGAAAGCGTGGCGGGCGCCACAGCGCGCCTGCGCACGGTGCCGCCGGTCAGCGCCGGGAACGAAGGCCCCGCAAAGCACGTGCCAGACAGCGGCGCGCCCTACGTCACGCTCGCCGACCTGCGTGAGACGCAGGGCCTTGTGCTGGGAAGCCCCACGCGCTTTGGCAACATGGCGGCGCCTCTCAAGTATTTCCTCGACGGTACTTCGAGCCTGTGGCTCGACGGCGGGCTCGCGGGCAAGCCCGCAGGCGTATTCACCTCGACGCAGACACAGCATGGCGGTCAGGAATCGACGCTCCTCTCCATGATGCTGCCGCTCATCCACCACGGCATGTTTCTCGTCGGCATTCCATTCACCGAGCGCGCTCTTTCGACGACCCGCACCGGCGGCTCGCCCTACGGCGCCTCGCACGTCGCTGGTCACGAAGCGGGTGCACAACTCTCCGACGACGAGAAGCATCTTGCGCAGGTGCTCGGGCGGCGCGTTGCCGAGCTCGCGGTGCGACTCGCCGTACGCGCTGACACGGCCTGACACATCCTGACCGGAAATGATCTTTCGGGCCGATTCTGGCGATCCGCGCATCTGCCTATGCTGAGTCTCCAGTCCTGAACACCCGTTCCGGGGAGACGACCAAGCCCATGAATCACCGAAGCGTGCTCGCAACATCCATCGCCCTGCTCGGCTGCGCCGTGACCGGTGCCGGCGCCGCGACCAGCGCCGCGACCAGCGCCACCGCCAGCGAACAGGAAGTCGCCGAGACCGGTGCCCTGCAGGAGGTCATCGTGACCTCGCAGAAGCGCGCAGAGAATTTGCAGGAAGTGCCCATCGCCATCACCGCGATGAATGCCGAGGCGCTCGCAGTCCACGGCGTCACGGACACCGACTCCATCGCCAAACTCGTGCCCAATCTGCACATCAAGCAGGGCACGACGGGCGTGATCACGATCGCCATCCGCGGCGTCAGCAACAACGACCCGGGCAATCCGGGCTTCGAGAACGCCGTCGGGATGTACCTGGACGGGGTGTATGCCGGCAAAACCGTGAATTCCCTGTTCGACCTCGATGACGTGGAACGTGTCGAGGTGCTGCGCGGCCCGCAGGGCACGCTCTACGGCCGCAACACCATCGGCGGTGCAGTGAACATCATCAGCAAGCGTCCGGGCGGCGAGTTCGGCACCACCGTGAAACTCGGCGTAGGCAACGAGAATCTGCGCTCGGGTAACGTCAACCTCGATCTGCCCGCCTTCGGTGTCGCGGACCAGGGCTTCGGGACCGTCAAGGCGCGCGTCAGCTATTTCATCCGCCAGCGCGATGGCTTCACCGCCAACGTGCCGCAGAACTTCGCCGCGACGGCGCGCCCGATTGCCGCCTTCGAACGCTTCGGCGACATGGACCGCAGGGGCGTGCACGCCGCCATCGACTGGCAGCCGCGCGACGCCTTCCTGCTCTCCTACGATTACAACCGCTTCGAGGCCGATGACAACCAGCGGCTGATGCAGGTCATGGATGTCGTGCGGCCAGGCACCATGCCGGTCGGCTTCGAGGGTTACATCCATCACGGGCAGCCCTCGCAAGGCAGCGCGAACGAGTTGCCGTTTTTCGAGACACTCAGCGACACGCATTCCCTGACAGCGAGCTGGGAGGTGACTGATTCCATCACGGTGAAGTCCATCACGGGCTACCGCAAGATGGAGTCTGTTGACGGTCAGGACTTCGACGGCAGCAATGTCGGCTACTACGAATCGAAGCGCGACTACGACGGCACGCAGTTCTCCGAGGAGTTGCAGCTCGTCGGCGCCACCGATCAATGGAAGTACGTGCTGGGCCTCTTCTACTTCGACGAGGATATCGACAGCCTGCGCGTGCAGCAGTTCACGAACACCACCTTCATCCGCGACAACAACTCGTACATGAAGAACCGGAACAAGGCGCTGTTCGGCCAGATCGACTACACGCCGGCCGCCCTCGAGCGCCTCACCCTGACCGTCGGTGCGCGCTACACGGAAGAAGAGAAAGAGATGGCGCGCTTTCTCCGCAACTATCTGAACAGTACCGGCACCTTCGCCATCCGCGACCCGGGCCCGAATCTTGTCCTGCCGACGCTCGAATTCAGCAACACGTCGCTCATGTTCTCGCCGAGCTACCGGGTCACGGACAATCTCAACGTGTATTTGCGGTTCGCCGAAGGCTTTCGCAGCGGCGGCTATGACGGCCAGGCCTCTTCCGCGGCGTCCGCCGCGGTACCCTACAAGTCCGAGGAACTGACCGCCTACGAGGCTGGCGTGAAGTCGCGCTGGCTCGACGATCGACTGCAGCTCAATCTCGCGGCCTTCTACAGCGACTACACCGACATGCAGCTGACTTCGTTCACGGGCACGGTTTCGGCAACCCTGAACGCAGGCAAGGCGAAGATCGACGGCGCGGAGCTGGAAGCGGTGGCACTGCTGACCGAGCGGCTGCGCGCCAATCTGAGTCTCGCCTGGCTGCACTACGATTTCGAAAAGTTCGATCTCGGCCCAATCATCGGCGATGTCTCCGATCGCGCGCGGCTGAACAACGCGCCACGCAACAGCGCCAACCTGAGTCTCGACTACGATTTCCCGGCCTTCAGTTTCGGCGATCTGTCACTGCACCTGAACTACAACTACCAGGACAAGGCGGACGCGATTGCGATCAAGGCCAGCGGAGCCGCGCCGAACTCCGGCCTGAGTGCGCGTGGCCTCCTCGACGCGCGCGTGTCGCTCGCGAACATCGCACTGGGCGAGCGCACCCAAGTACAGGTCGCACTGTGGGGCATGAACCTCACCGACAAGGAGTACTACGACAACGTGGTCGACTTCGGCGGCTTCCGCGGCGGTACGATGGGTTGGCCGCGGACCTTCGGCGCCAATGTCGCCGTCACCTTCTGATGCAATGAGCTCCGATGCTGCGGCTGCACGAGCGCTCGTGGTACCGGCACTACGTGCTCGGGGTGCTGCTGCTCGCCTACATCTTCTCCTTCATTGACCGCCAGATCCTGAGTCTGCTGGTCGGGCCGATCCGCCGCGACCTCGGCATCAGCGACTTCGAGATGAGCCTGCTGCAGGGCTGGGCGTTCGCGATCTTCTACTCGGTCATGGCCATCCCGATCGCCTGGCTCGCCGACCGCGCGAACCGGCGCACGATCATCGCCTGCGGCATTGCGCTCTGGAGCGCCATGACCATGGGCTGCGGCCTCGCGCGCTCCTACGGCTCGCTGTTCCTGATGCGTGTCGGCGTGGGGGTGGGCGAGGCCGCGCTCTCGCCGCCGGGCTATTCACTGCTGAGCGATTACTACCCGCCGCAGCGGATCGCACGCGCTCTCGCGATCTTCACCATGGGGCTGAGCGTCGGCGGCGGCGCGGCCTACCTCATCGGCGGCATGGTGATCGAGGCCGTGACCACGGCGCCCGACGTGGTCCTGCCCGTGATCGGCATGCTGCACCCCTGGCAGACAGTGTTCCTCATCGTCGGCGCGCCGGGATTGCTGGTGGCGCTCCTGATGTACGGCATCCGCGAGCCGGCACGACGCGGGGAGCTGCGCGATGAACACGGCGCGCCACGCGGGGTGTCATTCCGCTTTCTCTGGCGCTTCCTGCTCGAGCGCCGCGGGCTCTACATCGGCTTTCCCATGGGCACGGCACTGCTCGGCGTGTTCAGCTACGGCCTCATGGCCTGGTATCCAAGCTTTCTCATCCGCACCTACGGCTTGTCGATGGGTGAGGCGGGCATGTACTTCGGGCTGGTTTATCTGATCTTCGGGCCACTCGGCACCTACTGGGGCGCACGCACCGCCGAGCGCATGGAGGCCCGCGGACGGCGCGACGCGCACATGCGCTTCACCATGCTCGCGGCGCTCGCCATGACGATCCCCGGGGCGCTGGGGCCGCTGATGCCAACTGCGCCGCTCGCGCTGCTCGTGCTCGTGCCGACCATCTTCCTCAAGTGCAGCTATTACGGCAACACGGGCGCCGTGCTGCAGCTCGTGACACCGAACCAGATGCGCGCGCAGGTCACAGCCCTGCAGATTTTCTTCGGCAATATCGTCGGCATGACGGTCGGCGCCTCGGCGATCGCGGCGCTCACAGATTTCGTGTTTCATGACGACGGAGCGGTCCGCTACTCGCTGGCCATCATCGCGGCGATATTCTGTCCGGCTGGCGCGCTGGTGCTCCGGGCGTGCCTGAAACCCTACACCGCTGCACTCGAGGAAGCGGCCCGGCGCTGACCTTCAGCGATAGTCGGATACCTTCCTGCCCGTCCAGCCGCGAAAGGCGCGGCGGAAGTTGCTCACGTCGCTGTAGCCGAGCAGGAAGGCGATCTCCTTGGGCGTGAGGCCGGTGTACTCGAGATATTGCCGGGCCAGGTCTTCGCGGGTCTCGTCCAGGATGCGCTGATACGTGACCCCCTCGGCGAGCAGGCGGCGGCGCAGGGTCCGATGCGTCGTCCCGAGCTGCTGCGCCATCTGCTCCATCGCCGGAAACTCGCCCGGGGCACCGATGAGCGCGTCGCGGATCTGCGCAGCCAGGGAGCTGCTTGCGGAGATGCGGTTGGCCGTCAGCTGGCATTGGCGCTCGCAGACCTTGAAGACTTCCTCGTTGGCGAGGCTGATCGACGCCTCGAGCCGCGCGACGTCGAAGTGCACGAGCGTCTTCGGCTGCCCGAAGTACATCGGGCAATCGAAGCGGCGCCGATAGGCGGTGAGATCGGCCGGCGCCGGATACGCGAGGTGCAGCGACTTCACGGGAAAAGGCTCGTTTGTCAGCGTACAGGCGAGTTCCATCGCGCGGCTGACATACTCCTCGACCGCAAACGGCAGGAGGCGCCCGAGCGGGAAGGTTTCAGTGATCCCGATGCACCAGCGCCGCTCGTCGATCGTGACCTCGGGCCGGATGATGTGCTCGTTGAGCGTGTAGTACTTCGCCATCACGCTGCGCGACTGGCGCAGCGTCGCGCTGCTGAGCACCGCGTAACCGAGCACGCCGAAATCGCTGATCCGGAACTCCGAGCCGAGCGCGATGCCGAGGTACGGATCGCCGGTCAGCTGCAGCATGTTGCCGATGATGGCGCGGTAATTCGCCGGTGTGCCGCGAAAGACGCCCTGGACCTGCTCCGGCTGCAGCTCAGTGCCTGCAAGCACCTGCCGGGCAGAAATACCCCGCGCGCTCATGCGCGACAAGTAGAAGGCGATTCTGTTGACTGCGAGCAGGCTGCTTGTCCTGGGTGCCATGCTGCGCGTCGCACGCTCGGCCGGAAATGACATGCTGCGGGCAGCTTACGCATCCAGTCGGAGCATGCAAGCCACGGAACCTCCCGCTACCATTTTCGGGAGATCCTCCCAATGACCCTGATTCCTTACGTCCGCCTGATCCGTCAGTTCGCCGAGCGCACGCCGCAGCGCGTGACCGTTGTGCTCGAGGATGAATCGATCACCTGTGAGCAGCTCGAGCGCCGCTCCAACCGCCTGGCACGCGCCTACGCCGCGCAAGGCGTGCGCGCGGGCGACTTCGTCACCCTCTGCCTGCCGAACGCGGCGGAGTATTTCTACGCCTGCGCCGCGGTGTGGAAGCTCGGTGCCGTACCCAATCCACTCGCACCGAAGATGCCGCGCCTCGAGCGCGATGCGATCATTGCCGAGGCGAATCCGTCGCTGATCGTGGGTCTCGGCAACGATGCCGGCGGACACCGCACCCTGCCGTCCGGCTGGGAACCCGATCCGGCGCTGTCCGATGAGCCGCTGTCGGAAAAAATCTCACCACACGAGCGGGCGATGGCCTCAGGCGGCAGCACGGGCCGGCCCAAGCTGATCGTCCCGGCGAACCCTGCCGTCTACGACGCCGGACGGGCGATGTCGCTGTTCACGCCGCGCAATGCCATGCTGGTGCCCGGCCCGCTCTATCACGCGGGACCCTGGAGCGCCGCCTGGGGGGGCATCTTCGCCGGCGGCAAGATCGTGGTGATGCGTCGCTTCGATGCCGAGCAGTGCCTGCAGCTCATCGAGCGTCATCGTGTCGACAAGGTGTTCTTTGTGCCAACGATGCTGAATCGCATCTGGCATCTGCCCGAAGCGGTACGCAAGCGCTATGACGTTTCCTCGCTCGAGTATGTGGGTACCGGCGGCGCGCCCTGCCCGCAATGGCTGTTCCGGGCCTGGATCGGGTGGCTGGGCCCGGAGCGCATGTTCGAAGGCTACGGCCCGAGCGAGCGCATCGGCCGCACCTTCATAACCGGGACCGAATGGCTGCAGCGTCCCGGATCGGTTGGCCGCGCGATGGATGGTTGCCGCGTGCAGATTCTCGATCGGGAGGGACAGGAGCTGCCGCCGGGCGAGGTCGGCGAAATCTACATGCTGCCCGCCACGGGCCCCGGCTCGACCTTCAGCTATCGGGGCGCCGAACGACGCGTCACGGCCGACGGCTGGGAATCCGTCGGGGACATGGGCTGGCTCGACGCGGAAGGCTATCTCTTCATCGCCGACCGGCGCACCGACATGATTCTCTGCGGCGGGCGCAACATCTATCCCGCCGAGATCGAAGCGGCACTGAACGCGCATCCGGCGGTGCGCTCGAGCGTGGTGATCGGTCTGCCGGACGATGATCTCGGCCAGCGCATCCACGCGATCGTCGAGACCCACGGCGTGACGGACGAGGCACTGCGTGCGCATCTCAAAGAGCGCCTGGTGCCCTACAAGTGGCCGCACAGCTTCGAATATACGGGCACACCGCTCTTCAACGAAGCTGGCAAGGTGCGCCGCTCGGCACTGCGCGAGGAGCGGCTGCAGAAGGCGTCATTGCGGCCTGCCTGATTCCGGCAACGCGCGCTCCCGGGTCGATTCCTCTTCACGGTGCGGCCTCAGTGCCTCGGGCAGACTCGCTGCGGCGTGGTACAGGGCATCGACGCAGGCCAGCACCCCCGGACGCAATTCTGGTCCACGCCGGCGAAACAAAGTGAGCGGTCGTGACCATTCAAAGCCCGGCACGCGCAGACGCCGCAACCTGCCGCTCGCGAAATCGGCCTCGAGGAGTGACACGGGCAGAACGCTGACCAGCTTGCCGCTCGCAAGCGCGCTGCGGGCAAACTCGATCGAGGTGGATTCCAGAACGGCGACGGGCGGCGGGAGCGATTGCGCTTCAAAAGCGCTGCGCAAAGCACTCTTCACTTCTCCCAGATTGATGCCTTCGATCCAGGCTTGCGCTGCGAGATCGCGTGCCGAAATGGTGGCTGCGCGCGCCAGCGGATGATCGCGTCCGGTGACTACCACGTAGGACTCGTATCCCAGAACTTCGGAGCTGAGATCCCGGCGCAGTTCAGGCTGCGTATGCAATGCCACCACAATATCCAGATCACCGCGCTCCAGGCGGGGCAACAGATCGACGTCGATGCCGCCCAGGACGTGACAGGCGAGGCCGGGCCGCTGCTGGAGCAGACTCAGTACCGCAGCGGATACCACTCGGCTCGACGCGGTGGCGCTCGCACCGATTCGCAAGGGTGCGACGTCGGGCGCCCGCATGACCTCGAGCTCGCGTTCGAATCCGTGCAGGGCAGCGTCCACGGTGTCGGCATGCCTCAGCAGCAGCTCTCCGAAGGCCGTGGGGCGCGGTTGACGCAAGCTGCGATCCACCAGCCGGACGCCGAGCCGTTCCTCGAGCTGCCGCACCCCCTTGCTCACGGCCTGCTGGGTGCGCCCCAGTTCCTCGGCGGCAGCGGAGAAGCTTCCCAGTCTTACGACCGCCAGGAAGTAACGGAGCTGCTTCAGGTCCACGCCAGACTCACTTTCTCAGCAGCAGACCCAGGATCGACGGCCTCAGCACCATGGCCAGCACACGCCGCAGCTCGGCGGGCGCCAGCGTCACTTCGCACGGCAACAGGCCCGCAAGTCCCGTGAAATGCAGCTCGCCACCCCGGTTGCAGGCGCTCTCCAGCTGCACGTCCAGTTTCATCGCCGGAGTCTTTACACGCATTTTTCAGCCCGCCTCCAATGTCACCTGCCATGGCAAGCGCATCACCGCGTTGCGCCCGGCCGCGCGCCCCGAAATCATTGCCTCCGTCAGATACGAGCCGTTCTGGTACAGGTTCGAGAACATCGAGCCGAGCTCGCCTGCTTCATAAAGGCGCGGAATCGCGCGGCCAGCATGATCCAGCACCTCAGACTCGATGTTGCGCCGCGCGCCACCGCCTGTGCAGACGATGGCTGGCACGATTTCGATAGCGTAATACGGGGGCGCAGCGACAGGATGCAAAGTGGCCGCATTGCGGCCGAACTCCGTATCGACGCCCTCTTTGCAGGCGCGATTGTAGCGACCCACCGTCGCAGCCACGGCGGCAGGGTCGCGACCGATACGCCCCGCCAGATCCTCGATGCTCCCGCTGCGGACAATCCAGCCGCTCTCGATCTCCTTCGCGTTGTCCTCGCTCCAGCCGTAGCCTGCAACGACCGTATTCCAGGTCATTACTTCGGTCACGAGCCGGTTGTGTCGCCGGGTCGTTTCGTCGAACAGCATGTGCATGCGGCCCACGCGATGATGCGGAGTGTCGATGTATTCGCCGTGCAGTTTCTGCTTGTAGTGGGTGAGTTGCCATTCGGCCGTCTCGTCGACGAAGCGCCGGTCGTCGCCTGCAATGTCGATCCAGCTGAAGCTCTGCCAGAAGAGTGTGCGCAGGAATGCCGTATCGTGCCCCGGGAAGCGAAAGCCCGGCCAGATTCCGCCGGACTGCCCCTGGTTGCGCAGGTGCCAGAGGGCCGCGCCCGCCTTCTGCAGAATGCGGATGCCGTCGCCCGTATTTCCTGGCGTGCCAAGCGGAGCGCAGTCAGCGAGGCCGAAATAGTTGCGCTGCATGTCGAGATCGTTCTCGAACCCGCCGCACGCCAGCACGACGGCACGGCGCGCCTTGATGGCGATGCGCCGCCCGCCTCGCAGCGCGATGACGCCGAAAACTTCGAGCGTGTCCGGGTCCTGCACCAGGTCGATGATGGGCATGTCATGGGCAATCCGGATGCGTCGCCGCTTGACGCATGCCTCGAATGCGAGCCACACGCCGCTCGGCACCGGGAGAATCGTGGCCGTGTGGGCTACCGCCCGTTCGGCGCCGTATTCCGGAAACTCCAGGATGCGGCCGCGTTCGCTCCAGCCGGCACTGTGGATGTAGCGCGCTCCCGCCTCGTTCGCTCGCGCTTCGATGAAAGGTTCGAGCTCCACCATGCGCGCCGCCCATGCGTCGAGCATCTCTTCGGAGATCGGATTCGGCCGGCTCAAGGCGCGCTGATAGTCCTTGAGCGCCTCCTTGTCCTTCGCAATCAGCAGCGACTGGCCCGACACACGGCTGTTGCCGCCGGCATGGTGTTCGCCCAGCTTTTCCAGGATCAGGATATCGGCATCAGGATCCAGATCGCGGGCTTCGATTGCAGTCGTCGCGCCGGCGAGGCCGTAGCCGACGATCACAACGTCTGCTTCATCATCCCAGTGTTTGACTGCGGCAAGGCTCGCCATGATGTGCACTCACGGTTGCAAGAGGGTGCGGACACTCTGCAGCTGTGGGCGGCTCCTGCCCAACAACTTCAGGTTGTACCCACAACGCGCCGGGCGTCCGACGCGCCTCTGCCCGTAGCTCGCCGCCCGGATCACCCCCCGAGCACCCCGCGCACGAACGGCACCGTCAGCCGCCTCTGTGCCGCGAGCGCTGCATCATCCAGCGTATCGAGGAGCCGATAGAGTGTCTGCATGTCGCGCGGAAAACGGCGCTGCAGAAATCGCACGGTCTCGTCCGGAAGGTCGACTCCGCGCAGATGCGCGCGCAGGCGCAGCGCTTCGAGGCGACCCGCTTCATCGAGCGGCTGCAAGGCGAACACGGGCGCGGCTGCAAACCGCGAGGCAATGTCCCGGAGCGACCAGCCGAGGGCGCCAGGGGGCTCGCTCGCAGCAACGATCAGGCGCGCGCCGCGTTCTTCGAAGTCGCGGAAGATCCGGAACAGGGCCTCATCCCACGGCCTGCTTCCTGCAACGGTCTGCAGATCGTCGATGCACACGCAATCGAGATCGCGCCAGCCGTCGAGAACGACAGGGTCACCCTGCGAGAATTCGGCAAGCGGCACGTAACCGGCACGCGCGCACACGGCCGCACGCGCGCACGCGGCCTGCAGCAGATGCGTCTTGCCAGACCCTTCAGGCCCGTGCAGCCAGGCGCAGCCGCCGCGCTCGCCGCCGGCGAGCTCCGAAACGTGACGCACTGCTTCGGCATTCCCACCGGCGACGAAGCTCGTGAAACTCGCGCGGTCGCGCAGCCGCACTCCGAGCGGTAGCTGGCGCATGTCAGGCTCGTGGCGCAGCGGCATGCTGCCAGGCGCGCTGCACGAATCGCCCGACATAGTCCCAGCCGGAAATCAGCGTGGTTGCGAGGGTCACGAGCGACAACGCCTGGATGATCTCCCACGGTGGCACGCCACTGGCGGCGCGCAGCATGGCGAGCACGAGCACGACGATTTGCAGCAGCGTGTTCACCTTGCTGACGACCGTGGGCCGGCCGTTGAGCGGCCCGAACCACAGCCGGTAGATACTGGCACCGACTCCGATCATCACGTCGCGCGCCACTGCAGCGGCGGTGAGCCACACGGGAACGAGACCGATCCAGGTCGCATACACGAAGACGAAGACGAGCAGGATCTTGTCGGCGAGCGGATCGAGAAAGCGCCCGAGCTTCGAAGTCCAGCCGAAACGCTTGGCGAGCCAGCCATCGAGGCCGTCGCTGATCGCGGCCACCGTGAAAACGGCGAGCGCGAGGTCCGCCCGGTCGCGCGCGAGCATCGCAATGATGGGCCAGGTGAGCGCGATGCGCGCGAGACAGATGAGATTCGGCAGGTGCCGCACGACAGCCGCGTACTCAGGGCAACCAGGACAGCGACAGGAGGCCAGGAATCGACGCCGCCGCCGGCACCAGCCGCGCGTGACCGGCAAGCGCCGCGGCGAGCGTGTCGCCCGAACCGCCCGTCACCACGCGAAAGCGCGCGGTGTCGCCCATTGCCTCCTCGATCGAAACGCGCTTGACGCCGCTCACCCGCGCCAGCGCCTGCGAGACGCCCGCGTAGTCCGCGAGAGTGCGCACCCCCGTCACCATCACAATCAATTCACTGTCGGTCGAAGCAACCGGCACGTCGCTCACGCGCACGAACGCGTCGATCGCGTTGTGTACCGCCCCCTCGGGCGTGCCCGACCAGCTTTCGGCCACGTCCGGCGACGTCAACGTCCACTGCCATACTGCGTTGGCGCTGCCGTCGCTGCGTCCCACGAGCACCGCGTCGGCCCCGAGGCGCTGCGCGGCGGGAATCAGCAGGTCGCGTGTAGCGAGAGTCGCAGACCCGAGGTTGAGCAGGGCCGCGG
>Ga0209170_1000318_pt1 | contig 22323 bp, 20 predicted proteins | sample KloWWTKNB14_bulk_FD_187178 | JGI IMG/M metagenome (GOLD analysis project Ga0209170, IMG submission 187178) | Active sludge microbial communities from Klosterneuburg, Austria, studying microevolution and ecology of nitrifiers - Klosterneuburg... | ecosystem: Engineered > WWTP > Aerobic digester >...
AAGATTGCTCAACAAGGCGGCCTTGCGCTCGGCCGAGAGGTCGGTCCAGTGGCAGTCATCGATGGCGCCGGCCATCGAATAGAGCAGGTTGAGGCTGGGCCGGAAACCGGCGCGCTTGACCTTGAGGAAGGCCGCGACCGGTCCGATCCGGAGCAAATCCTCGGCCGTGCGCACGCCGACCTGACGCAACCACGCAGCGGATTTCGGGCCTACGTTGCGGATCTTCGCGTCCTTGTCGCTCATGCGGCCGCCTCCGTTTGCGCCGAGGGCGAAAGCGATTGCAGGAATATTTCACAAAGCGCCTGCATGCCCCGCGCATCGTCGTCATCGAAGCGCCCCGGTTCCGGACTGTCGACATCCCAGACGCCAAGCAAGGCATCGCCGACGAACAGGGGCACGACGACTTCCGAGCGCGAGGCGGCATCGCAGGCGATGTGTCCGGGGAAGGCGTTGACATCGGCGACGACCTGGGTTTCGCGGGTCGTCGCAGCGGTACCGCAGACGCCGCGACCGAGCGCGATGCGCACGCAGGCCGGCTTGCCCTGGAACGGGCCGACCACCAGCTCGCGACCATCGAAGAAATAAAACCCGCACCAGTTGATCCGCGGCAGCGCGTGCCAGACCAGAGCGGCGAAATTGGCCGCGTTGGCAATGCGGTCACGCTCGCCGTGCAGGAGTCCGCGCGCCTGCTGGGCCAGCTCGGCATAAAAGACGGTCTTGTCGGCCGTATCGATGGATTTGGCTTCAAACGACATGGATCTGCTTCGGTTGCCGCGACGGTCGATCATTCTACCCGCCCGGCCCGGCATTCGCAGATCGACCCGGCAAAATGCGAAACTCGGGGGACGTGACGACCACCACATGCCGGGCATCGCCATCAAATCCGCGCAACACATCGCCTGCCGAGGAGCCGCAAGACTGATGCCGCCACGGTTGCACCCCACGCGCAACGAGGCGTTGTTCGATGTCCGCCGTTGCACCTGGATGGCGCTGCACTGGTGCCAGCGCGCCACGCTGCGGGCGCCATGATGCGCGGCATCTTCGTCACCGGCACGGATACCGGGATCGGCAAGACCCATGTCGCCGCCAGCCTGGTCCGCGCCTTGCGCGCGCAGGGCGTTGCCGCCATCGGCATGAAGCCGGTGGCCAGCGGTTGCGAGCAGACGGTGGAGGGCCTGCGCAATTCCGACGCGCTCGACCTGCTTGCCGCCGGCGCCCAGCCGATCGATTACGCGCTGGTCAATCCGTATGCGTTTGCCGATCCGATTTCACCGCATCTTGCCGCCGCCGACGCGCAGGCGACGATCGAGCCATGGCACATCGCCGAGGCCTTCACGCGCCTGCAGGCGCAGGCGGACTTCGTCGTTGTCGAGGGCGTTGGCGGCTGGCTCGCACCCCTTGGCGAATCAGTGATGCAGGCCGACATCGTCCGCGCCCTCGATTTGCCCGTGCTGCTCGTCGTCGGCCTGCGCCTGGGTTGCCTCAATCACGCCCTGCTCACCGCGCGCGCGGTCGAAGCGGATGGCTGTCGCCTGAGCGGCTGGATCGGCAATCGCATCGATGTCGACATGATTCGCGTCGAGGACAATATCGAAACCCTGCGACGGCGGATTCAGGCGCCGTTGCTCGGCATCGCCGAGCATGTCGGGCATTCGCGTTTCGACGACGGCATCATCGACCTCGACAATGCCGCACGCACCCTGCTTGCCGCGGCAAGCGACTGACCAGGAGCAGCGCATGACCCAAGCCCAGCGTTATTTCATCACCATTGCAGACCTGTCCGGCGCGCGCGGCGATTCCAGCGAACTCGGCTTTGATGGCGGATCACCGGAGCACCTGGCCCGGGTCCTCGAGGCGGCCCTGCGCGAATCCGATTTCTCGGCGCGCTGGCGGGCCATGCAGGAAAATCCGGACGATGTGGACCCGGCAACGTGTGCGGTGGATCCTGGTGCAACGGTCAGCGGCAGCCTCGAGGCGCAACGCAGCGAATTGATCGTCACCACGCGCCTGCCGCATGCCATCCTCAAGCATCGCCTCGACCTGTTGATTGGTCGCAACTGGAAACTGCGCGATATCAGCACGCCGTGATGAAACCGTCGCCGTGGCTGCGGGAAGCACGGCGCGGGAGCCGGTAGAATCGCCACCCCGGTTCCACGCACGCATCTTCCGTGATCGATATCGCCCTGTCCGCAGGCACCGCGAGTGCCGCCCTGGACGCCCTGCATCACGCCATCCGCAGCGAGCAGATCGAACTGCCGGCGGATGGCCGCGTGCTGTTCCTGCGTGCCCGCGACGGTCATTGGTGGGGCCGTCATTCGCGCCGCAACTGGCTCTGCGAACAAAGCTTCAAACCGTATGCCATGGCCCTCGAGCGCTCCGGCCTGCAGGTCGGCACCGCCACGGCGGAGCAACGGTTTCCGCTGGTCCTGCTGCTGCCACCGCGGCAGCGCGACGAGGCGCGTGCCTTGTTTGCCCGCGCCGCCGCGCATGTGGCAGCCGGCGGCATCGTTGCCGCGGCCATGGCCAATGACGAAGGCGCGCGCTCGGGCGAGGCGGATTTCCGCAAGGTCTTTGCTCACGCGCAGGTCATGTCCAAGCATCACTGTCGCGTGTTCTGGGCCAGCACCTCGCCCGAAACACTCGACCCGGCGCTGCTCGCGGATTGGCAGGCGCTTGATGCAGCACGCGCCATTGGCGATGGCCGCTATGTCAGCCGCCCCGGCTTGTTCGCCTGGAATCGCGTCGATCCGGCCTCGGCCCTGCTCGTCGCCCATCTGCCGACGCAATTGTGCGGCCGTGTCGCCGACCTTGGTGCCGGCTACGGCTACCTGGCCTGCGAAGCACTGCGGCGCTGCGCGGGAATCACCGCCATCGATCTCTACGAAGCCGAGGCGCGGGCGCTGCAACCGGCGCGGATCAATCTCGACAGCACGTTGCAGCAGCTTGATCGGGCGCTGGAAACATCCATCCACTGGCATGACGTCTGCACCGGACTGGCGCAGCGTTACGACGCCATCATCAGCAATCCGCCGTTCCACCAGGGCCGCGCCGACCAACCCGAACTTGGCCAAGCCTTCATTGCCGCAGCCGCAGCCGCGCTCGAAGCGGATGGCGATCTGTGGATGGTCGCGAATCGACATCTGCCCTACGAGCAAACGCTCGGCGCCCGCTTCGACAGGGTGGAAACGGTGGTCCTCAAGGATGGCTTCAAGGTATTCCACGCCCGCGGAGTGCGCCGATGAGACTGGTCCGGCTGATTGCCAATCTCGGCTATGGCAGCCGCAAGGAAGTGGCCATGATGTTTCGCGAAGGCCGCATCACCGATGCCGCTGGCGATGTGTTGTATGCCGATGACAAGCGCGGACATGCCGACATCCGCATCGACGGCGAGCCACTCGATGCGCCCGCCGGCCTGCACCTGATGCTGCACAAGCCGGTCGGCGTGACCTGCTCGACCAAGGATGCGGGGCGCATCGTGCATGACTTGCTGCCGGCACGTTTCCGCCTGCGCAATCCGGCCTTGTCGACGGTCGGCCGGCTTGATCGCGACACCTCGGGCCTGCTCCTGCTGACCGATGACGGTGCGCTGCTGCACCGGATCATTTCACCGAAATCACGCATTTCCAAGGTGTACGAAGCGGTGCTTGCCGAGGATCTGCGCGGCGACGAGGTGACGGTATTCGCCAGCGGCGAACTGATGCTTGAAGCGGAAAAAACCCCGCTGCTGCCGGCCACGCTGGAAGTTCTCGGCGCACGCCATGCACGGCTGACCCTGCATGAAGGCCGCTACCATCAGGTGCGGCGCATGTTTGCCGCACTTGGCAATCATGTGGTCAGCCTGCATCGGGCGAGCGTCGGCGGCCTGGCGCTTGGCGATCTTGCCGCGGGCGAATGGCGCGTGCTCGAAGCAAGGGACCTCGAAGCCATTTTCGCCAGCGGAGACTCGGCATGACGACGACGCAAGGGGACGCCAAGAATGCCGAGGCATCCTGCATCGCCGACACGCGCCGATGGATCGAGCGCGCCGTGATCGGGCTCAACCTGTGCCCGTTTGCGCGCGCCCCATACCTCGATGGACGCGTGTGTTTCCGCGTCAGCCATGCCGACAACAGCGATGCGCTGCTCGACGATCTTTGTGGCGAGCTGCAAACCCTGCATGCAGCCGACCCCGAAGACTGCGAGACCACCCTGCTGATTGCTCCGTTCGTGCTGGCCGATTTCCTCGACTTCAACGATTTCCTCGATGCCGCCGACGCGGCAATCGATGTGCTCAAGCTTGATGGCGTAATCCAGATTGCCAGTTTCCATCCGCAATATTGCTTTGCCGACAGCGCGCCCGAGGACATCGAGAACTGCACGAACCGCTCGCCCTGGCCCATCCTGCACTTGCTGCGCGAATCCAGCATCGAACGCGCTGTCGATTCAATGACAGACCCGGATGCCATCTACCGACGCAACGTCGACACCTTGCGCCGACTCGGCTGGGCGGGCTGGAAAGCCCTGTGGTCCGAGGCTGGCGACTGATCGGCGAATTTCGCCACACGGTGGGTGTCGAGCATCTCCAACCGTTTGAGCCGAGCGCCCCCAGACCGTTCGCGCCGGGCGCAGCGGTCGCAGACCGCGAAGTCGAAGCGTACGCGCGAAGCAACCCTTCGACTCCGGCCTACGCTCGGGGCGAACGGAGCAACAGGGGTGACTTTGGCTTGGCGTCCCGCTCCCGCGACGGAGACCGCTGCCCGGCGTGCATCCTGCCCGTTGATCGCGAAATCCGCATCGCGGCCTTGCCGCGCTGTCTCAGCTTGCCGGCCTGGAATCGGAAAGCTTGAGGGCGCTCGGCAGGCTGATGGTCGCGGCAATCGGCAAATGATCGGAAACCAGATGCGGCAGCGTGCGCAGCTCGTCGACCTTGAGCGAGGAGGAGGCGAGGATATGGTCGATCGCTCGATTCGGGGCCCAGCTTGGAAAGGTCTTCGGTGGCTGCGTTGGCGCTTGCAGCGAAGTGCGGGCAAACAGCGAGCGCAGTTCGGGACTCTCGATCGGCGTGTTCAGATCACCGATGAGCAAGGCGTTCGGATGCCCTTCAAGCAGCTCGGTGATATAGCCGAGCTGGTGCGCACGCGCCTGCGGACCCAACGCAAGGTGGGCGACCAGCACGACCAGCGACTGCTCGCCCTTGCCGTAGCGGGCCCACAGCACGCCGCGCCCGCGAATGCGCCCGGGCAAGGGATAATCCAGCACCTCATCGGGTTTCAGGCGCGACAGCAAGCCATTGCTCGAGGCCGCGACCTTGGCCACCTTGCGGTTCGGCTGATGGCTCCAGTACGGGAAACCGGCGCTTTCGGCAAGATATTCGGTCTGGTTGAGGAAACCCGAGCGCAGCGAACCGGAATCGGCCTCCTGCAAGGCGACCAGATCGAAATCGCCGAGCATGCCGGCCAGGCCATCCAGGTTGGCGCGCTTGCCGGTCGGCAATACGTGCTTCCAGCTTTGCGTCACATACTCGCGATAACGCTTGACGCTGCCGCCGGCCAGAATATTGCAGCTCAACACGCGCAGGGTCGTGGGGGTGGCCTCGGCGATCGAAGCAGGGTCTTGATTCATTTCCGGCAAGCGTGCCTGTTCAATCGTGGAATGGCAAAGTCTCACACATTCGACATGAATGCGAAGGCCGCCTTGCGGCGGCCTTGGCCTTGAACTTCGGCGGGTCGGGACTTACTTCTTGGCGCCCGCCGCCGTGCGCTCGGCGTGCGCCTTCTTCACCAGCGTATCGACCAGCGAAACCAGTTGCGGGTAACCGCCGGCCGATGCCGCGGTGATCCGGTACCTGCCGTCGATGATGATGGTCGGCGTGCCATCGACACCAAACTTCGGCACCAGGCTGCGCGAGCGGGCAAGCTTGCTCTCGACCTCGAACGAACCGGCGGTCTGCTTGAATTTCTCGACGTCCGCGCCGTGCTCGCCATAGAACTTGGCGATGTCATCGAACGAGCGGATCTGCCGATGGTCGCGATGCACGGCATCGAACATCGCCTGATGGGTCTTATCCTGCAAGCCGAGCGCCTGCGCGGTGTAGAACGCGCGGGCATAGGCTTCCCATGCTTCGTTGAAGATGGCCGGCATGTAGGAGAATTCGGCGTAGGCCGGCAGCTTGGCCTTGATCTCGTCTGCATACGGCTGGAAATGCGCGCAATGGATGCAGGCATAACTGAAGACTTCCAGCACCTCCACCTTGTCGCCGCTGGCAGTCGGCTGTGCCGGCTCGATCGGGAAATAGGTCTTGCCGGCTTCCGCGGCAACCGGTGCGGCAGCCGCTTCCTTCTGCTCCTGTGCACAGGCGTTGAAGGCGAGGGTGAGCACGGCGGCAGCGAGCAGTCTGGGCAGGTGTTTGAGCATTCTGGTTCTCTCCTGGGAATCGGGGTCGTCGTTCAGACAATGGATCAGGCAGCGAGTTGCCTCAGCCGCCCTTGGCTTCTTTGTCGATCAGGTAATGCACCAGCGGCTCGATCTTTTCGTAGCCGCCCGCGGATTGCCCGGAAAACCGGTACTTGCCATTGACGATGAAGGTCGGCGTGCCATCCGCACCATAGGCTTTGATCAGCTCTTCATTGCGCTTGAGCTTGGCCTTGATCGCGAACGATTCCGAAGTGGCGGTGAAATCCGCCGCGCTCACGCCGTATTTCGAGTAGAACTCGGCAAGCGAGGCAAAGGTGGGTGAACGGATGTCGATCTTGCGATCCACATAGATGGTGCGGAACAAGTCGGCATGGGTCTTTTCAACCAGGCCGAGCGCCTGCGCCGTGTAGAAACCCCGGGCAAAGACTTTCCAGGCCTCGAAGCCGAATTGCGCCGGCAACAGCACGAGTTCGGCGTTGGCCGGCAGACGCTTCTTCAGGTCCGCAACCATGGGCGCCACTTCGTTGCAATGCGGGCAGGCGTAGGAGAACACCTCGACCACCTCGACCTTGTCGCCGGTGGTGGTTGCCTGTGGCGGCTCGATCAGGAAATAGTTCTTGCCGGCCACCCAGTTGTCCTGCGCGCGGGCGTGGCTGCCGATTGCCAGGCCGAGGCCGGCGGTCAGGACAAGAAGGGCTTTCAACATTGCAGTAGTCTCCGCAGCAAAAGGGCGCGATCGGGTGATCGCGCAGTGTCAGTCAGGCATGCTGAACAACAACGGAGTCACTTGGCGCTGGCGGTCTGCACCTCGTGCAGGCCCTGCACATAGGAAGCCAATGCGGCGATGTCCTTGTCGCTCAGGCGCTTGGCGATCGCCGGCATGACCGCGGCATGCTCGTCGTCGCCCCAGGTCGTGCCATCGCGCCATTCGGTGAGCTTGAGGGCGATGTACTCGGACCATTGACCGGCCAGTTGCGCGTAGGCCGCGCCAGCCATGCCACGCCCGGAAGGGCCGTGACAGGACATGCAGGCAGGTACGCCCATCTTGCTGTCGCCGGCACGATAGAGTTGTTCGGCGCGCTGCACGTAGGCTTCATCCGCCTCGCCTGCACTGGCCCGCTTGGAGGCAAAATAGGCGCCGACATCGTGCATGTCCTGGGCGCTCAGCGTCGACGCGAACGGCTGCATGATCGCGTTGACGCGCTTGCCGTCCTTGAACTGGGTCAACTGGCGGACAATGTAGGATTCGTTCTGTCCGGCCAGCTTGGGATACATGGCCAGCGCCGAATTGCCGTCGGCACCATGGCAGGCACCGCAGACGGCAGACTTGCCTTCGCCGGCAGCGGCATCACCCAACAGGACGGGTGCGGGAGCCTGGGCACTGGCCAGGCCGGCGCCGAACAGCATCGCCAAAGCAACAACTCGCGGAAAACTCATACACTGACTCCGGATAGATGGGGATTCCACGCACTGTCGAAGTTTGCGGACAGGGCTGAGGCGACAAACCCCGAATTATCCGTGTCAGTCGAAGGCCGGTCAAACCCGGCCACCCGCAAATCCAACCAGCGAAGCTCTCCATGCATATCCTGCACACGGCAAGATTCCTCAAAAGCGCGGGCAGCCTGCGCGACATGCCGGCCGATACGGGCTGGGAAGTGGCTTTTGCCGGGCGCTCGAACGCCGGCAAATCCAGCGCCCTCAATGCCCTCGCCGCCCACAAGGGGCTGGCCCGGGTGAGCAAGACGCCGGGGCGCACGCAATTGCTCAATGTCTTCTCGATCGACGACGATCGCCGCCTGATCGACCTTCCCGGCTACGGTTACGCCAAGGTTCCGATTGGCGTTCGCGACCAGTGGCGCGGCATGGTCGATGGCTTCCTGCGCGTACGCGAGGCGCTCAAGGGCCTGGTCCTGATCATGGACAGCCGCCATCCTCTGAAGGATTACGACCGGCAGATGCTCGATTACGCCGAGGCCATCGGCAAGCCCTGCCACGTGCTGCTGACCAAGGCGGACAAATTGTCGCGCAACGATGCCACGCGCACGCTCAATGCCGTGCGCAAGGAACTTGGTGCCGATGGCTCGGCCGATGCCAGGGTCAGCGTCCAGCTTTTTTCGGCCACGGCGAAGACCGGGCTCGACGAAGCTCGCGCGGTCATCGGGCGCTGGCTGGAGCTGGCGGATCGCCCGGCGTCAAAAGATACCGCCGCGTCGCCGCGATAGGCGGTCTCTTGCGCGTCCCCGTAGCGGCCCCATATCGCCGGGCTGATCACGAGGATTTCAACCATGTCCGGTCCCAGCGCGGCAAACCAGCAAACGATCAACCGCCGCGAGCAACTGGTCGACTACATTGCCGCGGGCGAGAAACCCGCAAGCGCCTGGCGCATCGGCACCGAACACGAGAAATTCGGCTTCCGCCTGGATGATCTGCGCCCGCTGACCTGGGAAGGCCCGCAGGGCATCGGTGCCCTGCTCGAAGGCCTGACCCGTTTTGGCTGGGAACGCGTCATCGAAAAGGACAAGCTGATCGCCCTGTTGCGCGATGGCGCCTCGGTGACGCTGGAGCCCGCCGGCCAGCTTGAGTTGTCCGGTGCGCAGCTCGAGAACATCCATCAGACCTGCTGTGAAGTGCAGAGCCACCTGAAGGAAGTGAAGACCGTGGCCGACGAACTTGGCGTCGGCTTTCTCGGCATGGGTTTCCAGCCGAAATGGAAGCGCGAGGACATGCCGTGGATGCCGAAGGGCCGCTACGCGATCATGCGTCGCTACATGCCGACGGTCGGCGACCTCGGCCTCGACATGATGACGCGCACCTGCACGGTGCAGGTCAACCTGGATTTTTCCGACGAGGCCGACATGGTGCGCAAGTTCCGCACCTCGCTGGCCCTGCAGCCGATCGCCACGGCGATGTTTGCGGACTCGCCGTTCACCGAAGGCAAGCCGAACGGCTACCTCAGCTACCGCTCGCACATCTGGACCGACACCGACCCCGATCGCACCGGCATGCTCGATTTCGTCTTCGAGGACGGTTTCGGCTATGAACGCTACGTCGACTACCTGCTCGACGTGCCGATGTATTTCACTTATCGCGATGGCGTCTACCACGATCTTGCCGGGCAATCTTTCCGCAAGTTCATGCGCGGCGAACTCGATGCCCTGCCCGGCGCGACGCCGACGATGACCGACTGGGCCGATCACATGACCACCGCCTTCCCGGAGGTGCGCATGAAGAAGTTCCTGGAAATGCGCGGCGCCGATGGCGGCCCCTGGAATCGCCTGTGTGCGTTGCCGGCATTCTGGGTCGGACTGCTGTATGAGCGCAGTTCGCTCGATGCAGCCTGGGACCTGGTCAAGGATTTCACCCGCGAGGAACGCAACGCCTTGCGCGATGGCGTGCCCAGGCATGGCCTCAAGCTGCCGTTCCGTGGCGGCAGCGTGCGTGACCTTGCCACCGAGGCGCTGAAGATTTCCGTGCAAGGACTCAAGCGCCGCGCACGCCTGAATGCGCACGGCACCGACGAAAGCCACTTCCTCGAGCCGCTGATCGAGATTGTCGCCGCCAACGAGACCCCGGCCGAACGCAAGCTGGCCCTGTACAACGGCCCGTGGAATCACAGCGTCGATCCGATCTTCCGCGAGTTTGTCTACTGAGGCGGGAATCGGGAACTGCCGGACGCTCGATCAAACCGCCGACACGCCGCCATCGACGGCGAGCACCTGGCCGGTGATGTGCTTGCCGGCTTCGGAGGCAAACAACAACGTCGCACCTTTCAGGTCCTCGTCGTCGCCAAGGCGCTGCAGCGGCGCATGGGCCGTCAGCGCATTCACGCCCATGCTTTCAATCAGGCCCCTGGACATGCGCGTGGGAAAGAACCCCGGTGCCAGCGCATTGACGGTGATGCCATGTGCGCCCCACTCGCCGGCCAGTGTGCGCGTGAAGTTGATCAGGGCGGCCTTGCTCGTGTTGTAGGCAATCGTCTTCATCGCCCCGGGCGGATTGCCGCGCAGGCCGGCGATGGAAGCGATATTGATGATGCGCCCGTACTTGCGCGGAATCATCGAGCGCCGGGCAATCTGCTGGGTGAGCAGGAAAACGCCACGCAGGTTGAGATCGAAGACCTTGTCCCAGGCTTCCAGCGGATAGTCCTCGGCGGCCGCGCCCCAGCTCGCGCCGGCGTTGTTGATGAGGATATCGACATGGCCGAGCTTTTCCAGCGCCGCATTGACCAGTAATTCGATCGATTCCTCCTTGCCGGTATCGGCTGCAAAGCTGTCGACAGCGATGCCGCGCGCGGCCAGATGCGCCCGCGCCTTGTCGAGATCCTCGGACTTGCGCGCCGAGATGAACACCCGCGCCCCGTAATCGCCGAGCGCCTCGGCCATCTGCAGGCCAAGCCCACGCGAGCCGCCGGTGATCAGGGCAGTGCGCCCATCGAGATCGAACATGTTCCGGGTTGCGCTCATGGATTCCGTCTTCCTCGGGCGGGGTGATGATGGCGGTTGTCGCAACGATTCATTGCAGCTCGGCCTGTTGCACGCAAATCCGATGGCTCATTCGCTTCGAGTCTCCATTTCCACCAGGCAGCGTGATGGCGGGAGGCATCATTGCAACCGATACGGCGCCAGGCAGCCAGTCCTCAAGCGGTTCAGCCTGCAGCCGAAATCGCCTGATTGCGGCCGCCGCGCTTCGCCCCATACAGGGCGCGATCCGCCGCCTCGATCCATTCGCGCAGACCCTGCGCAGGATCCGGCTGGCCAACGATGCCGATGCTCACCGTGCAAGTGAGCCCGGGCGCTTCGGGAAATGCAAGTTCGGAAGTCGCCCGGCGGATCCGCTCGGCGAAAATTTCAACCTCGCTCAACGGCAACGGCAACACGATCGCGAGCTCGTCGCCGCCAAGCCGGCCGGCATGACTTCCCGACGGCAGCTGACGCCGGATCAGCCCGGCGATTCCGCGCAACACGTCGTCGCCGATCGAATGGCCGTACTGATCGTTGATTTCCTTGAAGTGATCGATATCCAGAAGCAGCAGCGAAAGGCCGGGCAGATCCGCGCTCCTGCGCCGCATCGCGTCAGCCTGAGCCTCCCAGTGACGACGTCCCGAAAGGCCGGTCAATGCGTCGATGCGGCTCAACTCCTCCAACTGATGGTTCTGCTTCTGCACTCGCCGGACCAATCGGGAACTGCTCATGCTCACCGCCAGCGTGTGGATGATGATGATCGGCAGGCAGGCGAGGATCACGCGCATGCTCGTGTGCGGAGCAAAGGAAAACCCGCTCAGCAGACCGAAGCCCAGCACGCTCAACGCGATCGCGGGCAACGAATACAGCCAAAGACGACGCACGCCGGTACTGACCTTGTCTGCCGTGGTCACGCCGAGCAGCATGGCCGAAGGCAACAGGTTGAAATGCATCAGCGGGACCCAGCTTCCGGCGATCGCCGAATCGATGAGCAAATTGTGCAATTCAGTACGGAACGGGTCCTTGCTGCGGATCGCGCGCGCATAGGCCAGGTGGGGCCACAACCAGCAAGTCAGCAACATCCACGCCCAGGCGATCCAGGATGACTGCAATTCGTGCATGACGACCGCCAGCGGCAAGGTCGCCAGGCCCATGCCAAGCATGCGCAAGCGGTAGGTCCGCTTCGGCAGGGATTGCTGGCCGCTCGTGCGGATGACGTCCGCTTGGTTTGCGGCGAGGGCATCCACCGGCACCCTGTTCATTCGCTGGACTCATTCATGGTGACGCGAGCATAGCGGCTGCGTCCGTCGCGAAGGAATACGCGTTGCGTTTGCTCACACCCTTCCATGCTCGGCGCGCTGCCACCGCTCGGGCTATCATGAACGGCATCGATTTTCCGGAGTAGTCCGTGTTTGATCTCGCCGAGCTCGGCCCGCAGCACTTCGATGACCTGATCGGCACCAGGTTCGCCATCGCGGACTCGGAACTTGCGCTCACCCTGCGGGCGGTCGAACGCTACCGATCGCCGTCACCCCGAGGACCGGCTTTCAGCCTGACCTTCGCTGCGCCAGCCAACACGCGCGGCACCCAGGGCACCTATCGCCTCATTCACCCCCGGCTCGGCGAGCTGGCGATGTTCCTCGTGCCGATCGCTCCGGTGGATGGCGTTCCCCAGTTCGAGGCAGTGTTCAACTGAGCGGGAATTCGGGATTCGGATTGGAGAACAGGCGATCGTCATGAGCACGATCCTGCTTGCCCTGCTCCCCGTTCCCCATTTTCCATTCCCGGCCCCCACCCCAGAAAGTCATACACCCCTCGGTTCTCGATGAGCCGGAATCCGAGCCGCCGATACATGCGCTGTGCGGGATTGGCAGGCTCGACGTGCAGAGTGAGGGGGACGGTGCGTCTGGCGGCTTCGTCCTGCAAGGCGCGGATCATGCAGGTGCCGATTCCGCGATTGCGTTCGGTCGCTTGCACGGTGATTTCCATCAGGCGGATTTCCGTGGCCGTCGCGTGCACATAGATCCTGCCGATCGGCTGCCCGCCACGCTCGATGATCAGCAACTCCGCGCCGGCATAGTGCCGGGCGTAGTGATCACGTTGCAGTCGGCATTGGGCATCGAGGAAATCGCGCTTGGCCTTGTCAGGCCAAGGCAACGGGGCGAGTTCGTCATGGCGGACTTCGGCGTAGAGCGCGGTGATGATGTCGAGGTCGTCTTCGGCTTCGACACGCACGCCGAGACTGCCCCCGACTGGCGCAAGCGCTTGCGCCAGCAGCGGCGCAATCGAAGATTTCGTCATCAGGCCGTCAAGGGGCGCACGGTGAAGCGGAGCCAGGCAGCGTTCAGCTCGATGCCGTCGCGCGTCGTGATGAGACCGCTGTCCTCGCCCGGCACGGACAGTGATTCGATATCCGGGACGCCGGCATCCCTGGCAACCACGAGCAGATAGCGACCACTGGCGAGAACCGGGCGCGACGCGCCGAGCAAGGCGGCTGCACATACCCTGGTCGAACCCGAAGTCGCCCCGACATGCTCGGCGCGGAATCCGGCCAGACCAGCCGAATCGGCTTCGAATGAAAATGGCTTGCTCGAAGGCGACGCGGATTGCGGTTGATGACTGGCGACGCGGAAAGGTTTCACCCCTGCACTGGTATCGAACATGGCATCGATCGACAGGACACCAGGATCCACCGGGAAGGCCAGCGCGTCAATCGTGATGCGGACACGCTGCGGGGCATTGCAGGCATCACTGGCGCAGCGCTCGATCGAACGCCAGCGCGCTGTTCCACCCTGCTCCTCCAGCCGCGCGAGTTCCGCTCGCAAGGGATTCTTCTCGGGATTGCCGATTGCCGCGTAAGCGCTGGGCAGAGCCAGTGAACAGGCTGCTCCCGTACCGAGAAGAGCGGTTCTGACAAAATCACGACGTTGCATGGAAATCACCCCTTGACTCAGGTACGTGGCGGGAACACGCCCTGCAGGGCGATGCAGAAGTAGAACGTCAGGTACGGCATCATGTTGTTGTGAGGCTGGTCGCCGCCGGCCGGCGCAAGCGATTCCGGCGCGGCAATTGCATTTGGAGTGTCCTGGTACAAGGTTCCGCTCGTGGACAGGGCCAAGCTGGCATCGCCACTGACAACGTTCGTATCTGCAATGTCGAGCACGTTCGCGCGAAGTTGATGGGAGTGCAGGGGCATTTCCGATTCGTGCAGGGTGACCGTTTCGCTGCCACCGGTTTCGCCGAGATCGTGCAGGCTCAGGCCCGGTCCTTGCCGGGGATGCATCGGCGCGCGCCCCTGCAGATCCGGCAGGGCGAAGTTGGACATGCCGTTGCCACCATAGGTCGTTCCCAGCAAGGAGAACAAGGCGGTGTTCTGCGATATCGGCAGCAACTGACCGTCGCACCAGGCCCAACCTCGCGGAGCGAAGTTGAACGGGAAGATGCGGATTTCCGCGACAAAAGGGTCAGCCACGTCTCTTTCCTCAGGTTGGGCTCGGGAAAATCCCGAACAGGGAAATGATGAAATTCAGGCACAGATAAGGCTGGAAATTGGTATGGGGCTGATTGCCGCCGACGCCTGAAATCGCGGTTGGGCTCATGTTTCCGAGCGGCTGATCATTGATGTAGGGCACGACGTTGAAGGAGTTCGCCAGCGTCGTGTTGCTCGGGCTGAGCTGATCGCCGGCCACTGCCGATCCGAACAATGGATGAGCATGTGCCGGCATCTGGCTGACGGTCAGGGTGATTTCTTCGGCCCCGCCGGTCTCCGCGAGAATGAAACCGTTGCCTTGATGAATCGGCAAGCGTCCACGCAGATCTGGCAAGGCGAAGGTCGACTGCCCATCGCCGCCATAGGTCGTGCCGATCAACTGGAACAGGGTTTCGTTCTCCGAGATCGGCAGCAACTGACCTTCGCAGAACATCCACCCCGCGGGAGCGAAATTTCCGGCGAACATGCGAATCTCGCCTACATAAGGTTGGGCCACGGCAATCTCCTAGGTCGGGCTCGGGAAGATGCCCTGCAGGGCAATGCAGAAACTCAGGGTCAGGAACGGCTGCATGTTCAGATGCGCCTGGCTGCCGCCCGTATTCGTGACGCTGCTCGCCTGCAACGGGGTCAGGTTCTGCGGGCTGTGGTAGGCATTGTTGGCGCCGCCGAGCACGCGCGCGTTGGGACTCGCATTGCCGCCGGTGGCGACCGTCGATACGGCCAGTGCGTGCAGGTGGGTCGGCAATTCCGCGATCGATACGGTATGCGCCTGCTCACCTGCGCGCTCGCCGAGCGTATGGCCCGAGCCGGCATGGATCGGCACGCGCCCCTGCAGATCAGGCAAGCCGAAATTTATCCGGCCATCCCCCCCGAATGTCGTGCCGAGCAGGGAGAACAAGGCCTGATTCTGGTTGATCGGCAACAACTGCCCGTTGCACAACGCCCAACCCCTCGGCGCAAATACGAAACTCATCAGGCGAATTTCGGACAGAAACGGCTCTGCCATGATCAGTCTCCTAGTCGATGGCTGATGGTGCTGAGATTCATGGGCAGGTGACTCCCGTGCCCGAGTAAGTGCCGGTCACGCCATGCGCAAGACCAACCGGCGCCCCGCCCTGGCTGTTGCGCGGAACCAGGTAGGCGTTGATCGTCGCGTCGCTCGCCGCCGCAGGGCCCGCGTAGCCCGGCAGATTGATATTGACGCCGGTGCGTCGGTTGCGGATGCGGAAATCGATGTCGCCGAATCCCGTCGGGGGCACCGCATCCTTGCCGCCCAGGTAGATCTCGTTGGCGAGCGCACCAGCCCCGCCGATATTTGCGCAAGCCTGGTAGGTATCGCCGACGACCGTGCCGATGTTGTAGTGAATCGCGTTCTTCGAGACGCCGAGCGTTCCGGGGGTATTACCCGGTTCGGCGATCAGATTGCCGGTGACATTGGTGTTGACGATGCCGCCCTGGGGCGTGGCGCCGCCGCCAGCGAGAACCTCGATGCCGAAATTGTTGTAGCCACGAATCTGGTTGTTGGTGACGTTCCAGCTCATCGTTCCCTGGCCCACGGTCTGCAGCTTGAGCGCGCTGCCCTCGGCCGAGCCGGAGTTGGGAGTTCCGGCCACGCCGATCGTGTTGTTGGCGAAGGTGCCGGTCAGGGTGCCGGGTCCCTCGCTCTTGACGATCAACACGCCCGGCCCGACCGCGTCACGGAACGAGTTGCCGGTGATGTTCATCGTCACGCTGCTGCCGGCCAGACCGCTGGTGAACAGGGACAGACCGCCGCCGCCCGTTGCGATTGCCGGAAAGTTGTTGGAAAACTCGTTGTTGGTGAGGACAAGGTCGCCGGTTCCGCTTCCGATATGGTTGAACTGGAACAGGTCACCGCGCGCGGACGTGAAGGTGCTGTTCTGCACGGTGACATTGATGATCGCCGTACCGGCCGCCTCGAGGGTGACGCCGTCGTTGCCGTCGCTGAGGCTGTTGGAGCCGATCGTCGTATTGTCGAACGTCAGTCGATTCAAGGATCCCGAGGTATTGACGAGCTTGAAGTTGTCCTCGAATCCGCCACTGATGCCGGAGTTCGTGATGCTCACCGAACCGGTCAGCTCACCGAAGCGCACGCTGCCTTCATCGGCGGCGGCGCTGTTGCCATTTGTACCGTTGATCGCGGTGTTGGCAAGACTGAAGCCGTTGACGGTCTGGCCGCGAATCGCGAAATCGTTGAAATCGTTGAGTTGCATCCACGAGAACGACGGATTGAGCGTGCTGCTCAACGAGATGCCGATATCCTTGTGTTGGATCCTGCCGCCTGATCCGGCAACGGTGTTGCCGGTCACGATCAGTCGGCCGCTTGCGCCGGTGTTGTCGAGGACGATGCCGCTGCCGGCGCTGAACCCCCCAGTACCGGCGCTGACGCTGCGGAAGTTGAGGCCGGCGGCGCCGATTGTCGTATTGGCGACATTGATCGCCGTGGCGATCGTCGTCGCCGCCGTGCTCGCCGTGTGGGTTGCCGAGACGGTGCCGCCCGCGATGGCGGTGAAGGCCGGGTTGATTCCGGTGGAGAGGCTCAACGCACCGGAGAAGTTGATGGTCGCCCCGGAGTTGCTGTTCAACAGGATGCCGGTGCCGCTTTCGGTGATGGTACCGGAGAGCGTCACCGTGTCGCTGCCGCGGTTGGCAATGACGACGGCATTGCCGGTCTTGGATGTGATCGCACCCGGATAGTTGACGTTGCCGTTGCCGCCATCCACGCGCAAGGCGGTGCCCGACGCTGCGTTTGGATCCGTGATTTGTCCGCTCGTGGCGAGGAAGGCGGTCGACCCGGGGCCGCCGAACGCGTTCACCAGCGAGATGCCGGTGGTGGTGGAACTTGCGCTTTGCACGTTGCCGAGCGGCAGGCTGACCGAGGCGTTGTTGACATCGATGGCGGGGCCGGCAATGGAGTCAATCGAACCCACGCCGGAATTGACGGCGATGCGGAATCCGCTGCCGGCGGAGGCGTTGAGCGCTCCGGTCGAGCTGACAACGAGGCCGCTGCCCGCATCATTGACGATATCGAGATCGATGAACGAGAGCTCGCCGATCACGTTCGAGAGCAGCATGCCGCTGGCGCCGACGCCATTGCCGACCGCGCCGATCGTCGTGACACCGCCGCTCACGGGATCGATTGGATTGCCGGGCGTGGCGTCGAAAATCGCGCCGTTGACCATGATTCCCGTGCCGCCGCTGGCGCCGCTGATCGTGTTGTCGTTGAACGCCGTGATGGTCGCCGTGCCGAGCGTGCGGTTGACATCGATGCCGGTGCCGGTCGCGGTAACGGCATTGTTCTGGATCGCGATCCGCTGGGTTCCGGTCGAGCCGAGATTGATATCGAAACCTTCCGCAGCTGCGCCGCGCACGTTGTTGCCGGCAATCGTCACGCCGACATTGTTCGCGCCCGTTGCAGTAACGTCGATCGCGTTCGGGTTGCCCTGCAGGTCGAGGCCGCGGACTTCGACGCCGACACGGTTGCCGGCGCTTGCCGGTATGGAAACGGCATCGGCGGAAGCGGCGTTGATGCGCGGCCGGGTGCCAGCGGCAACCAGGGTGCCGAACGGGGCCACGGCAAGGCCATAGCCTTCGCCCCAGAGTCGCTGACCGTCCTGAAGCACGATGCCGCCGGTGTATGGCGTCGTCGCGGAAATCCCGTTGAAGACGAACAAAATCGCGCCCGCGCCCGAAGCGGTTTGTGCCGCAGCAAGGGTTTCAAAGGCATTGTTCGAGCGGCCGTCGCTGCCGGCTCCCGGGTTGTTCGCATCGACCAGGTTGTCGATGTACCAGATGACCGGGCCGACCGTGATGTTGATCGTGCCGACTACGGTTCCGGGTGTGGGCGTATTGCCGTCGGTAACGGTGAAGGTAAAAGTGTCGGTGCCGGAGAAGCCGGCGGGCGGCACATAACTGAAGGCGCCAGCGGCATCGATCGTGTAGTTGCCGCCATTCGCACTGTTGCCCGTTGCATCAACGACACTGGGCGCCACCGGCCCGTCCGGATCGGTCGGCGCGGACTTGGCCAAGGCGCTTTGCGCATCGCTGATCGAGACCCGGCCCGGAATGGCTGCACCGGCGACCTGCAGTTGCGTATTGCCCGCAGTCGCATACGTGATGGTCGGGTTGGTCAATACCGGCGGCGCATTGCGGTGGGTGATCTCGATGGTGAACGACTGCGCGAGTGAAGCGTTCTGGCCGCCGTTGGCGGTACCGCCATCGTCCAGCACATGCAGGCTGATCGTTGCCAGGGTCGGCGTGCCCGATGGCACGATGGCTGGAGTGAAGCTCAGCACGCCGGTCGCGGAGACACTCGGGCCGGCGGCAAATGCGCTCGCCGCCGAATTGCTGTCGATGACGAAGCTGATGCTCTGTCCGGCTTCGTTGGCCGGACCGGTGAAGATGCCGGTTGCCCAGGGATTGACGGTCACCGCACCGGCGTCGTCGAACAGCGCCTGATCGGCTCCGACGCTGAAGCCCGGGATGTCGTTGACCGCCGTCACGTTGATGACGAAGGTCTGCACGGCCGAGGTGTCGCTGCCGCCATTGGCGGTGCCGCCGTTGTCGGACAAGCTGACTGAAATCGTCGCCGTGCCGTTGGCATTGGCGGCGGCCGTGTAGGTCAGGGTGCCGTTTGCAGCAATGGCCGGGGCGGCACTGAACAGGGCGGCATTGGTATTGCCGGTGATGGCGAAGCTGACGCTCTGTCCCGACTCGTCGGCCGGTCCAGGCGAAATGGCGCTGGCCCAACCCGGCACGCTTTGCGCGCCGGCATCTTCGAGCACGGTCTGGTCGCCGCCCTTGACGAAGCTGGGCGCGTCGTTGACGGCATTGACGGTGATCGTCAGGGTCTGTGCGGCGCTGGTGTTGTTGTTGCTGCCGCTGTCGACGAGCACGACATCGAAGCTGGCCGTGCCGGAGGCGTCCGCAGCAGCGGTAAAGCTCAGGTTGCCCGTCGCCGAAATCGCCGGAGGCACGCTGAAAACGAGGCTGCCGCCGGTCTGCGTGACGGTGAAATTGAGCGTCTGCAAGCCGCCGTCGTTGTCGTTGATGGATGTTGCCCAGTTGGCGATGGCCTGTGCCCCGGCATCCTCGTTGATGCTGACGGCGGCACCGGCGGTGAAGCTCGGCACGGTGTTGACGCCGACCACGCTCACGGTCGAGAAGGCGACATTGCTGTTGCCGGTACCGTCGTTGGCGACGAAACCGACCACCCGCGCAGTCTCGTTTGGCGCGGTCGAGGTATTCAGGTAAGTGACCGTGCGCAATACCGCCTGATAGTTGGCGGTGCTGTCGCTGCCGCTCAGCGCGAGGACGCCGGTGCCGCTGTTGTAGGCCGCCACGATCGATGTGCCCGCAGTGCTTGCCGCGAGGCTTTCGAGTGCGCCATCCAGCAGATTGCTGATGCTGATCGTCGCGCCGGCCAGATTGGTGGAGTCGACATCAGTGAGGCTGAGTGCTGCCGGATCGACAATGGCCACGGCCGGATCGGCTTCGGTGTAGGTCGTGGCGAAATCGTTGCCCGCAGCCGGGCCGTTGAGATCGAGCACCGGCAGATCGTTGACTGCGGTGACCGTGATGACGAAAGTCTGGGTCGGCGAGGTGTCGATGCCGCCGTTCGCGGTGCCGCCGTTGTCGGCCAGCGCCAGGCTGATGGTTGCCGTGCCGTTGGCATCGGCCGCCGGGGTGTAGGTGAGGATGCCCGAGGCCGAGATGGCCGGGGCGACACTGAACAATGCTGGATTGGTGTTGCCGCCGACGTTGAATGTCAGCGTCTGGGTCGACTCGTCAGGCGGACCTGCCGAGATCGCGGTTGCCCAGGAATTGACTGTCTGCGCGCCTGCATCTTCGGCCACCGCCTGGTCCGCGCCCCTGGTGAAGACCGGGGCATCGTTGACCGAAGTGACATTGATGACGAAGGTTTGCGCGGCACTCGTATCAAGGCCACCGTTCGCGGTACCGCCGTTGTCCGCCAGGCTGAGGGTGATCGTCGCGCTGCCGTTCGCATTCGCGGCAGGCGTATAGCTCAGGTTGCCGGTTGCCGAGACACTTGGCGCAACGCTGAACAAGGTCGGGTTGCTGTTGGCGGTGACGGCAAAGGCGAGCGTTTGCGCGGATTCGTCGACTGGCCCTGCGGAAATTGCCGTGGCCCAGCCGGCAATGGCCTGCGCCGGCGCATCCTCAAGCACCGTCTGATCCGCCCCCTTGAGGAAACTCGGCGCGTCGTTGACGGCCGTCACCGTGATCGTGAAAGTCTGCGACGGCGAAGTATCGACACCGCCATTCGCGGTGCCGCCGTCATCGTGCAGGCTCAACGTCACCGTGGCCGAACCGTTGGCGTTCGCAGCCGGCGTATAGGTCAGCGCTCCGCTCGGAGACACAGCCGGTTGCGCACTGAACAAGGCGTTGTTGTCATTGCTGACGATGAAATCGAGCAGCTGACCGGATTCGTTGGGCGGCCCCGCCGAAATCGCCGTCGCCCACGGATTGATCGTCTGCGCCCCGGCGTCTTCAAGCACGATCTGGTTCGGCCCGGCGCTGAAGCTCGGCGCATCGTTGATGCCGGTGACGGTGATGGTGAAGGTCTGCGCGGCCGAGGTATCGATGCCGCCGTTGGCGGTGCCGCCATCATCGCCGAGGCTGAGCGTGACGAGGGCGCTGCCATTGGCACCGGCGGCGACCGTGTAGGTCAACGCACCGCTCGGCGATACGGCCGGTTGCACGCTGAACAAGGCGTTGTTGTCGTTGCTCACCGCAAAGCTCAGCACCTGTGCGGATTCGTCGGCCGGGCCGGCCGCGATTGCCGTCGCCCAGGGATCGACATTCTGCGCCGCCGCGCCTTCGAGCACGGTCTGGTCCGGCCCCTTGGTGAAGCTCGGCGCATCGTTGACGCTGTTGACGGTGATGGTGAAGGTCTGGGCGGCCGAGGTATCGATGCCGCCATTGGCCGTGCCACCGTTGTCATGCAGGCTGACCGTCACGTTTGCCACGCCGTTGGCATTGGCGGCGGCGGTGTAGGTCAGCGCGCCAGTTGCGGAAATCACCGGTGCCACGCTGAACAGCGCGTTGTTGTCGTTGCTGACGATGAAATCGAGCGCCTGTCCCGCTTCATTGGCCGGGCCGGCAAGGATGGCGCTGGCCCAGGCAGTCACCGATTGCGCGGGCGCATCTTCGTTGATGACCTGATTGGCGCCAGCGTTGAAGGAAGGCACATCGTTGACCGGGGTGATCGTCACGGCAACATTTGCCGCCGCCGAGGTGGCCTGGCCGTCATTGACGCTGAAAGTGAAGCTGTCGCTGCCATTGGCATCGGCATTCGGCGTGTACAGCACGGTGGCCGATTGCGGGCCGGTCGGCGTGATCGCACCGAGACTGCCTTGGGTGGGTGCCGTGACGATGGCAAAACTCAGCGTATCGTTTTCGTTGTCGGTGCCGGTCAGGGTCAGCGTGACCGTCTGGTCTTCAAGCGTGCTGGCACTGCCGGCAAGTGCGGTCGGCGCGTTGTTCTGCAGATTGGTCACGTCGATGCGCATGAACACGCGGTCGTTCTCGATCGCGGCGAAAAACGCGCGCAGGTCGATGGCGCTTTCGCCGCTGCTCGAATCACCCGCCGGATCCGTGGCCAGCGGCGCAACGCCGCTCCAGTCGCCAACCTGACCGTCAACGACGAAATTGGCTGCCAGGGCAATGCCGCTGCACAGGAAAATCATGGCCGCCACGCGCAGCAAGCCACGCCGGCGGGCAATCCGGGCACCCACCAGGACAACCAGCAGCGCCAGCAGGATCAGTGCGGGAATGCCAAGCATGGGAATGGCCAGCGCGGCCAGGCCGAAGCCAATCGGCGGCCCGCCAATCGTGCCGTCGCTGCTGATCAGGACATCCTCGCCAGTCGCGCTCGTCGCCACGACGAAAAACACCAGGGATGGCGCACCCGGTTGCGACAACTGGCTCAAGGCATCGGAC
>Ga0209170_1000319_pt1 | contig 22306 bp, 17 predicted proteins | sample KloWWTKNB14_bulk_FD_187178 | JGI IMG/M metagenome (GOLD analysis project Ga0209170, IMG submission 187178) | Active sludge microbial communities from Klosterneuburg, Austria, studying microevolution and ecology of nitrifiers - Klosterneuburg... | ecosystem: Engineered > WWTP > Aerobic digester >...
AACCCTTCACATACTTATGCCGACACAGGAGTTTACATTGTAAAACTTGTTGTTTCCTTAGCCGGTGGGCTTTGTGCAGACAGTACCACTATGCAAGCAAAAGTTTTCCCAGGTTTCTTTCCAAATTTTACTGCGGCTGGCGGATGCTTTACTAACCCATTTCAATTTACAGACCTCACAAGCACTGTTTATGGTGTGGTAGATAGTTGGCGATGGAATTTTGGTGATCTATCAACGGCTGCGGATACTTCTCGAAATCAAAATCCGCAATGGACCTATCCAACTGCTGGTACAAAAACGGCTCAGCTTATTGTAACTAATAGTAAAGGGTGTAAGGATACAGCATCAGTTGATGTGGAAGTCTTTGACAAACCTCCTATTACATTAGGATTTCGAGATACTCTTATTTGTGTGCCCGATGCTGTAATGCTGAATGCTTCTGGTAACGGCATTTTTTCCTGGACACCAACAATAAATATCAATAACCCCAATATTGCAACCCCTACAGTAAATCCAACTACGAGTACATGGTACACCGTAAACTTAAATGATAACGGCTGTTTAAATAAAGACTCAGTAAATGTTCGGGTAATTACCAATGTGTCATTATCAGCAATAGCGGATACAACTATCTGTCTTACTGATGCAGTGCAACTCAATGCAACAACCGATGGACTTAGTTTTCAATGGACACCGGCTGGTACACTTGACAATCCAAACATTAGAAATCCAATAGCAACGCCGACTACCGCTTCTACCAATTACCAGATAACAGCAAGAGTTGGTAGTTGTTCAGCAACAGATAATGTGGTAATAACTACAGTCCCTTATCCCGTAGCGAATGCCGGTGCAGATCAGACAATTTGCTATAATACTTCTGCACTGCTAAATGGCTCGCATGATGGTATTAGCTTTACCTGGTCGCCTGTTTTGTATTTAGATGACCCGGCAGTTCTTAACCCTGTATCAACACCTCCAAGAACTACTTCTTATATACTTACTGCTCTTGACAATGCAGGTTGTCCTAAACCAGGCCGTGATACAGTGGTGATAACAGTGCAACCAAAAGTAAGAGCAAGTGCAGGCCGTGATACAACTGTTGTGATTGGACAGCCATTATTATTGCAAGGCTCAGGTGGCGTTAGTTATGTATGGAGTCCGAACACTGGACTTTCAAATACTACGATTGCAAATCCTATTGGTGTTTACGGACCAGAAACAGATAGTGTAAGATATAAATTGGTTGTAACAGATGCAGCGGGTTGTCCTGATTCTGCTTTTGTTACTGTATATGTTTTTAAAACAAATCCTTATGTTTTTGTGCCAACAGCATTTACCCCAAACAATGATGGAAAGAATGATGTGATAAGACCGATTGCTGTGGGTGTAGAAAAAATAAACTTCTTTAGTATTTATAACCGCTGGGGCCAACTGGTATTTACCACTACTGCTAACCGCCAAGGTTGGGATGGCCGCATTGGTGGAGTGCTGCAATCAAGCAATGTATATGTGTGGATGGTGAGTGCTATTGATTACACTGGAAAAACGATTTTTCTGAAAGGAACTGTGACCCTCATAAGATAAGTTTCACGCAAAGACGCTAAGACGCAAAGAAGGTTAATTAATCAAAGGCCGTTTACAACTCTTTTAATTCCATCTTTTATCAATACTTCATTGAAGTTTATTAGTAATCCAAGTTTAAGGCCTGTGAGCTTAAGATAAGTTTGCAGTTGTTTGTAGTGAACAGGCAGTACTTTTTCGACAGATTTCAGTTCGATAATTAGTTTCCTTTCTACAATCATATCCGGTTTAAATCCTAAATCAATGTTTATTTCTTTCCAAACAACTGGTAAAGCTGGTTGTCTTTGAATAAATAAACCATGTTCAGTGGAAAGTTCATATTCGAGAATAGATTCATAGACTGATTCAAAAAGACCTGGTCCAAGCTTTTTATGCATTTCAAAAGCTGTATTGACAATAATGCTTGCTATCTCATTTTCATCCATACCTAAAAGTTTAAGTAATATTAAAAGTACATCAATGGATACTATCCTTTGCTGCTTTGCGCCTTGGCGAGAAAAATAACTTCTATCTTAGCAAGGAAAACCACAATTCACAATATGAGAAAAATTGCCTTCATCACAGGTGCCACAGCAGGATTTGGAAAAGCATCTGCTTACATTTTTGCTGCCAATGGTTATGACCTTATTATTAATGGAAGAAGAATAGAAAAACTGCAAACGTTGGCTGATGAAATAGAACGGAAATATAATGTAGCGGTATTGCAATTACCTATTGATGTACAAATAGAAAAGGCTGTTTTTTCATCCATAGAAAATATTCCAGAAGATTGGAAAGCTATTGATGTGCTTATAAATAATGCAGGCCTTGCATTAGGCAGAGATTATTTTGATGAAGCAGATATGAACGACTGGAATACGATGATCGATACCAACGTAAAAGGTTTTCTCTATGTTGGTAAAGCTGTTTCAAAATTGATGGCAATTAGAAAGCAAGGTCACATCATCAATCTTGGTTCAGTGGCTGGCAAGCAAGTGTATGAAAAAGGAAATGTTTATTGTGCCACCAAATATGCAGTGGATGCAATCAGCCAATCGATGCGGATTGATTTATTGCGCCACAACATCAAAGTAACTTCTATTAATCCTGGTGCGGCCGACACTGAATTTTCCATAGTACGATTTAAAGGTGATGAACCCACCGCAAAAAGTATTTATAATGGATTGAAGCCGCTAACAGCAGAAGATGTTGCCGAAGTAATTTATTACTGCACTACCTTACCTGCTCATGTATGTATAAACGACCTAACGCTGAGTTGTTTACAACAGGCAAATGCTATTTATTTTAACCGGCAAAGCTCTTGATATAAGTCAATTTACTGTTCATTATTCAGGCTTTACACCTATCTTCCGATAGCAAAACCTTTCCCCCTCTGTAAATTGGCCTGAAACTTGCAGTATTATCCCTTCGAAAATGTACCTGTTAAAGAATAATTTCAATTAAAAATTATTAGCTAAAAAAAGCAATAAGTACATTTATGGAGCAAGTTCAATATCACACAATTCCTGTTATGAAAAAGCCGTACTTACTCATTTTAGCATTAACCATTTTATCTGCCTGTTCTTATTCCCAAGATGTTATTCGTCTTGAATCATGCACTAATGGTTCAATGAATAAACAAGTTGACAGTCTTAAAGATGCTTATTCAAAAGAAGGTTATGAATTATTGAAAGAAGCTTCCATTAAAATGGAAAGTGAATTTGAAATGCCGGTAATCGTTCCGCTAACACAAGGCAGCTGGTACCAATTTGTATTTATCGGCGATTATTCATCCCGTCTTTACGAAGTAAGAATGTACGACTGGAAAGAAAGAATGGTAATCTTCCGCCAGAAAAGATGGGGCGAAATTGATGGCAACGTAATCAGCTATACCTATGTACCACAGTTTTCTGAATTTCATATGATGAAACCAGTACAGGTGAACAAACAAAAGAAAAAGAATTTGTGTGGTTATGTAATGCTGTTTAAAAGAACTGCTGAATCTGCAGTTGGATCTGTTACGACTTCTGCTCCACAGAATGTGGTTGAATAATTTCTTTAATAAATTTTCATTTATTTTATTGAGGTTTCTTAAAAAAGAAAGTTATTGAATTCTTCTTTTAAATCCTCTGAGGAAATCCATTTATAAAGTTGATGCCATGAAAACAGAACGATGAATGGTGCGACGCAACAGACGATGCCATAGAAATATATAGCTGGACTCAACATTGTATTCTTAATGCTGAGCCGTTATTAAGACCTTCAAAAATATAACAGGGAATTTCTAATCGACCTATGCAATCGAGTTCGTAATTACTATTCTCTTATTGATTCAACGAAACTCTTACCTGTAAACCGGCTCTTGTATTCGTAATCGGGAAGGCATTACTGATCTTCGGAATACTTCTGTTTTGTTCAAAGTAGAGCTTCATGCTTACTCTGTTATTGAGTACATAATCTATTGAAGGAGCAATGCGGATTACTTTTTGTCCGGCAGTACCAAACGACGTTCCCTGATCGAGTTTTGTATTTGACGTTGCATCATCTCTCAAACTAAAATCAAAACGGAAGGTTACATCATTATCCAATTTCATTTTACCAATCTTCTTTATTAAAGGGAACCCTTTCTTGCGCCAGTTAAATCCGAAGGTTACCTCAGTACTGCGGTTTTCAGCTAGTTGATAGTCAACTAAACTCAAACTAAGCTGACGGCTTTTCCTGAATTCAATTCTTGTTGTTAACTGATTGGTGAATGTCATATCAATTTCAATCAAAGGATCAAATGCCTCTTGAATAGTGATATTCGGAACAAGGAAATAAGGAATATAGTTGCCAGTCAATGTATCACGGAAAGAAGGATAACTGATACGCAACGGATCAGCAAACAACAATGCAGTGTTGAAACTATTCATGCTGAATGTACTGTGATAGCCATGCCGTATTGTTACATTAGTAAATATTTTATCCAATCCTTTCAATCTGGAAAGGCCAGTGTAAGTAACTGTCCAGTTTGGTCTCGGAATAATACCTGAGAACGGATTGGAACGAAGATTAGGATTATTATTCTTAATTAGTTTAATTGAATTTGGGTCTTTATTGGAGTAAGCAGCCATGAATGCCGGAATTACCACATCTTGAGAATATCTTCCATATCCAAGGAAATACTTTGGATCGTTTGGATCTAATGTGCCAGTTTGGTAGCCATTCAAATCAGCTAATCGTTTTGAAAGAATTACCCTGTTATCTTGGAATGTTTGGAATGTTTCTGAAATCTGGTTTGGATCAAATTTCTTAAACAATGTTTGGTAAGATATATAGCTAACATTGAAACTTCCTAATGCATAAGGGTTCAGCCTTTGAAGTTGTCCGTTTCCAAGAGTGTCCTTATAAAGTTCTGAATACTGCTTATCATAAGTCTTATCTAGATTAATGTCAATATTAAAATCTCTGAACGGACTTACCTGTGCTGTAACATTCAACCGTTGGTTATACCGCTGCTGTATCATTGCAGAAACCAATGTGTCAGTTGATAATAAACCTTTGGCACCAAAACGGTTAATCCAACTAGTATCGGGTTGATATCCGAAAATGTATCCAAATCCTGGTTCTCCACTTTTAAGATTGGAACCGAATATTTGTGTGCTATCCATATAACCCGGCAACATGGTTCCAAAGTCTTCGGTGTATTGTATACCAACTCTTTTTACTGATGTAGCCAATTGCAACAAGAATCTTGGCAACTTCGCTATCTCTGGTAATGGCCTATTTGGATCTTTCTTCTCTTTTACTTTCTTTTCTTTTTTCTTCTTCCCTTTTTTGCCAGTTGTCTTCGTTGTATCCTGCGGATTTTGCTGTCCGGGTGCTATTTGCTGCTGATCTTGTTGCTGATCTTTCTGCACAGTCCCATCGTCTTTACCACTATTTTTCTTTTCTTGTTTCTTTTCTTTCTTTGTTTTTTTGTCGTCACCACCACTTTGTCCAGATTGACCTGGAGGTGGCGGTAATGACTTAGGCGCATTGGTGTTAACAGCTCTCAGGAAACGAAATTTATTATACAACTCTTCAAACTTCAGTTCTCCATTAATGGTTCTTGTTTGCGTATTTGACAGGATATTTCCCAAATTAACTTCTGGTGTTCTTGCTAATAATGATCCTGCAAGCCAATTGTATTTAGTATTATAACTAGCTCTCAGCGTTGTCCAGCTAAGCAATGGAATTTTTTGCGTTGGCACATTGTAAGCTATTGTTACTTCCTGACGGTAGTTTGTATTTCTCCCCCCCTTCAATAAGTTAGTGCGAACAGAATCCTTTTTTGTTTTTGAATCAATTCTGCCAAACGGTTCATCAATTCTTGAATTGTTCACCGCATTGAAATCGATAGAAATAGAATTAGTCAAATTCCATTGTAATATATAGTAACGGTCGAAAGTAAAATACTTATTATATGTCTCAGGAATCTTGTAGGGGCCGCCACCTACATTTCTAGGCAGCACCGCACCAAACTGGCGAAACACATCAGCCTTGAAAGATATTTGAGAGGGTGCATAATTAAAATTAATGTCCTTGATTAATGTAAGCCAGGGCGACTTGGATTTAATCATTTTCTTGAATGGCTCAAAAGGTTTTGTTTGCGGTGCATATGTATAACCAACAGCTCCTCTTGTTCTCCGCATTTCATCTTTTTCAATCAGCGGATTATGACTTAATATCTGTATATATGAATAATTGAAATCAAAATTGGTTACACTCCAAAGTTTTGGCCGCTTACCATCTGTTTTCAATTTTCTTGCATTGGTAATATTAAATGTTTTAATTGTAGTAACATCGACTGCCTGAGACCTGATGGAATCTTTATCTTTTGCGTCTGCTACTTCTTTTAATTTTTCTTTGAGATTTAGATCAAGATCATACGGATCATATTCAGGAGTGCTGCTGCGATGGCTGATACCCATATAAACCGGCAATTGCAAACCAAGTTTTTTTGGTAACAGCTTAGAAGCTTCAATTGTTGCCGCAGCATCAACTGTATAAACATCTTCACGGCTTCTTTCATTTACTCTTTGTTCCAATGTTCCAAATCCATTTGATCTTGCAGTTGCAGATAATGAAATGCTCCCCAAATCGGCCAATCTGATATCTGCTCTTGCCAAGGCAGCCCATCCGCCCTTTTCATCAAGGTTTGAAAGACGAAGTTCATTGAACCAAACTTCTGTACAAATTGTTTCAAGGTTTACATTTTCAACACCCAGCAACATACCTCTTACTTCGCCAAGATTTGGGTTTCCTAATAAAGAATATGTTTTGCCACCAATGGTTTCGCTATAATATAATGATGGCGATGCACCACTCCTATTTCTTTTTGATTTTAGTTGAGTCAGTATTTCTAAATCAAAATCAAGATAGTTTTCACTTGGCCATATCAATGCAGAGTCCGAAGCACCAAACTGTGTAATCTTTAACGGAATCTTTACTTCATAATAGTTACCTGCAAAATCATTTCCAATTCTGACAACGGCATTCAAATCACCATCAGTTAATGGCTGCTGATTTTTTACAGATTCAGCATGAATGAACATCGAAAGCTTTCCATACTGCCGCATATCGAGGTTCATTGTTTTAAACACACCTCTTGCTTCGGTTTGTGGCAGACCACAAATTTGTACACTTAATGCTTGCTCATTTAGAAATAATGCGACGTTGTTATTACTAAGTTGCTGTTGCCTTTCAATACCCGGAGGTATTCTGTAAACAATCGGATCTCGCTGATCATTCTCTTCCACATTCACAGCTAGTGTGTTGACAGAAGTTGGATCATTTATTGGCAGGTTTACATAGTTACCAGTTGTATCAATTGCGAATTGGTATTTTCTCCATTGATTACGGACTAGTTCCAGTTTACCAAAACGCATTACAACTGAATCATCAAAGTTGGTTGCGAACATCCGCATAAAACGAATTGATTTAAAATCCGGAATATTACCAATTTTTTGATCGTACTGTTTGATAGGGATGCGGAATAAATACCAACGTTCAGTTCTTGTTTGTCCATTAGCTAATGTAACAACTGGAGTTCTTACATCCGTAATAAAATTCGTACCAGTTACCATGTTGGGTTTAATATCCACTTTATACTGGAAGTATTCTTCCACCTCATTCATGGTGTTGTCTCGGTTCAGTTCTTCTCCATCAGGATATTGAGTAAAGGCATTTACAAATTGTGTGTTATTATCTGCAATAGGCGAATTGCCATTAGGATTATTAATGTTCTTATATCTTTCTAAAATACCTGCTGGAGTTGCACCGTCAAAAGAAGCATCACGGTATGGTTTAAAGTTATCTGCTGCAGGATCATTAATAGCTCTTTGGTACACTAAAGAACCCGGCCCAAAATTGGTTTGCAAATTATTCAGATATGGAGAAAATCTTCTTAACTCGTCTACATCCTGTAATCCATCATAACCAACATCCTGAAACTGACGATCAGTTGGTTCGATACTAAATGCATTGGTTACTTGTAAAGGATTGGCTGGAACCTGCCCCCAAACTGTATTGGAATCTAACGCAGCATTATTTGTAGGAGTTCGCAATCCATTTTCATACCCTCTTTTTCCATCTCTTAAAATATCTTCAGAAATATTACCAAGGTTTATATATAGCTGGCCGCCATTTGGATTTGCTGTATTATTAATAAATGGATCCTGCATCCAGAATTCCATAAACTCAATATTGTTTGTTTCAAAATCCGTTTGATCAATATTACGCATCAACCCACCCCAAGACTGTTTTGGATTTAATAATTTTCCATTACCATTTATCCGGCTTGCCCTAGATTCAAAATTATATGGACCCCTGTCTTTTGGATAAAATGCAAGATCAAATGTGGTAAGCAAGCCTTCTCCAAACTGAGTACTTCTTTTTGGAAAAATTTCTTTTAATAAAACCTGTCTTGTTTCAGGTTTAGATAATTCTTCCGGGTTATTTTGAAGTGGATTATTCGCACTTCTTCTTTCCTGCAAAATTGGTTCAATATTATACCAAGCTAATTTTGCTCTGTTATAGCCGCTGCTTAAATCATTGATAAGCCCAGACTCAGGAAACAAACCATTGTTTTGTGGAATAGATGCCATTGTCCAACTTATAAGAGGAAAACGTAAATCGATATTGGCTCTTGTTCCTTCAAAGTCATCTATATAAACTTGACCACCTTTATCTGTTCCTCCGTCATTATTAAGTCCGTTAATTTGTTTAGCATGGCCCGGTTGTAATAATGCAGCTTCTGCATAAGCAGTAATGGAAGACATTTCTTTAGTGGAATAAAAAGGCAGTTTGTCTAACCATTTACTCAACCTCGGAATATTGTTCCGATAATCAATATCGAACCCAAACATGGTATTTTTAATTGGGTCTTCGCCATACGACTGCTTTATAAAAAAAGGTCGTTCGCCTAAACGTACAACGGTACCACCAATAGATAGTTTTTTATTAGCGATATAATCTAATCGTAACCCGAGGAAATTCTTTTGTTGGAAGCCAAAGGCAGAATTATTTTCGTAAGCAATGTTGACCGGTACACCAGAATTTAAAATGGCAGCATTGGTAACTCTTAATGTTCCCAAATCGTAATTTATTTCGTAATCAACATTCTCTTGTAAAATTTGTCCGCTAGCTGTTACTGTTACACTACCTCTGGGGATATTATAGCCTAACTGGTATTCTCCAGATGCCTGATTATTATTATTTCCGGCAAGTCCATTACCAAAACCCGGTGCAACACCTGATGATTTTGAACGACCAACAATTTTATACCTATTGAGATTAGCAAACGTTTGTGCTATTGCTTTAATCGTATCATACAAAGGATAAAAAAGATATTTATCTCTTAATGGTTGTGTTGAATAAACGTAATCAAGATCATGACCAAACGGTTCGAGTACGGGGAATATTATTCTGCTCTGGGCTGAAATGACCGTGAAGCCTTCTACGAAATCAAATACTCCATCTGGCTGTGGATCATTTTGATTATTAAGTCTGTCAAGATTTGTTAAAGAAAGAATAGGCTGCCCCTGAAAAGTTGTAATTACATCTGCCGGCGGCAAGTATCTTTTTTCCCCAAGACTTGGCTCTTCGTACGTAAGATCCAATCTAAAATCCTGTCTTTCCAACTGGCCATACCCAACTGAATAAACATTCTTCATCATCAAATCCCAAATAGGAAGATTAGTACGTTGGGATGTTGCTTTTAATAATTTCAGGAATAGAACTCTTTGTGATGCACCTGTTGTATCAGGCGGCACATCCTGCGAAAATTCACCAACTTGAAACACACGGCCATTATAAGTGTATTGATAAGCTACACCCAATACTTCATCAGGTTGCAAAGGTTGATTCAAAGAAATAAAACCAATCTGTGGATTAAAAAAGTAATCTGTTGATTGTAGTTTGCGGGCAAATGTTTTTTCAAAATCCTGTACTGGCAATAAACCTAAGGCTGTTAACTGGCTTTGTACTTGCGACGAATTTCTGTAAACTGGATTTGTTGTTAATGTAGAATATAGATTATTAGCTCCGTTACTTGGTAACTGTTCCCCACTTCCGGTAATAACAGCAGTGTTGAAAGGATTCCGTTCGCCCAAATCCATAAAACCAACAATATCTCTAGTATCGGTTGTGGTACCATTTCTATTAGTTACCCAAGCCTCCACTCTCAACAATTGCACTCTTGAGTTAACAATAGGCAATTGCCTCATTGCCGTGTTATAATTACTGCGGAAATATTGCGCCATCAAGAAGTGACGATTTTCATCATATTCATCAGATCTTACTGAAAAACTTTGTGCTGTTGCTCCACCTTGTGCAGTTTGTGTTTGCCGTTGCGATTGCTGATTCGCTAAAACAGTTGTTACAAATAATTTTCCAAACTGTAATTGAGTTTTAATTCCAAACAAAGATTGTGCACCAGGAATCAATGTACCCTTCGATGCAAAGTTTGTATTACCCGCCTGAAACTCTTTTAAAATGTCATCATCTTTTCCTTTGAAATCCAGTTTCAACTGATTCTCAAAATTGAAATTGGCCAGCGTATTATAATTGATTGGTAATTTTAATTTTTCGCCAATGCTTGCATCCATCTGCAACTGCGAATTCATATTAAAATCAAAACCGCCATTTTTTCTTGCTCTTTCCGGCAAAGTTGGGTTGTTGATTTTTTGTCCCTGATATCCTGCCAGAAAATCGACATAGCCAGACGGACGAATATCTATTTTTACTTTTCCATCCGGACCTACTCCCATTATCCGGTTAAACCAATCATTCGAAACTTTGAATTTTGGTTTAAACAACCTCCGGTTCATATTGGCCAATAAAGAGGATCTCTTTTTAAAATAATCTTCCTCATCTTTTTGCCCTTGTAAGCGGATAAACTCTTCCATTGAAAAAGAAGTAGGCGTACGATAATACGTATTTCCAATTCTTTCAATTATATAATATTGTTTCGTTTTTGGATCGTATTCTACAGAACGTCTTATAAAAGCTGTATCATTAAAATCAAATGTGTTTTTACGCTGATAAGTGTAAGGATCGCCTCTTCGATCAACTAGCGGATAACGGCTAGTGTCTGATTTAAATAAAAAAAATCCGGGGCCAAAAAAATCGGTACGGGCATTCGCCTGCAACGATGAGGTGGCTATCACTGAAATAAATACCAGTGTACGGAGAATATGAGCAGTTTTAAGGTTCAATGTTTTTCTATCAGTTAGTTTCCTGAAATAAAAGATTATAAGGTACGAAGTGCTAACTTAATCAATTCCTCAACGGATAGATTTGGATTGGCCGCAATTGTCTTTTCAATAGCTTGTCCAGCTTGCTGCCGTGCAATGCCTAATGCGGTTAATGCATTTAACGCATCTTGTTGCAAAGTATTGTTTTTCAATGGCGAAATATTTGAATCTAAGGGCTGTTTTGCCAATTTATCCCTTAATTCCACAACCAATCTTTCTGCACTTTTTTTGCCAATTCCTTTTATTCCCTCCAAAGTCTTTGTATCTCCTTGAATTATAGCACTTGCCAGTTCGTCCGGTTTCATGTAAGACAACATTACCCTAGCTGTTGATGCGCCAACCCCTGAAACACTTATTAAATAGAGAAACATTTCTTTTTCGGCCAGATCAAAAAAGCCATACAAAATATGAGCATCTTCTCTAATTAATAATACCGTTTGTAGAATTCCTTTATCTAGATTTTGGATTTTGGAGTAGGTATGTAGGCTTATCTGCACCTCGTAACCAACACCATTTACATCTACCTGCACAGTTGCGGGGCTTTTATGAACAAAATCACCTTTCAGGTATGCAATCATAGGTTGCGAAAATAGGGAAATCGGGTTGAAGGTTAAAGGCAAAAAAGGAATATAAATCAACGTTTTATTTCACAGTTCTCACTTCATTCATCTTACCTTAACTTTATCGCACTTATTAAAATAATGCTCAAGGAATGATTATTAAAAAAATTACTGCAGCCATTACAGCTGTTGGCGGATATGTTCCCGAAGATAAATTGACCAATGCTGATTTGGAAAAGATGGTTGATACAAACGATGAATGGATTCGCACCAGAACCGGCATTTCTGAAAGAAGAATATTGAAAGGTGAAGGATTAGCTACTTCGGATATGGTGGTGCCTGCTGTAAGACAAATTTGTGAAAAAAGAGGGATCAGTCCCGAGGAAATTGACTGCCTTATAGTAGGAACGGTAACACCGGATATGGTTTTCCCTTCAACCGCCAATATTGCCTGTGCAAAATTGGGTGCAAAAAATGCCTGGGGATTTGATGTATCCGCCGCCTGTTCTGGATTTTTATTTTCGCTGACGCAAGGTGCAGCATTGATTGAGAGCGGACGTTATAAAAAAGTAGTAGTATGTGGTGCAGATAAGATGAGTGCAATTGTTGATTATGAAGATAGAACCACCTGTATCATTTTTGGTGATGGAGCCGGCGCAGTTTTATTAGAACCAAACTATGACGGTTACGGCATATTAGATAGTATTTTAAAAAGCGATGGAACCGGTAGCCAGTTTTTACATATGAAAGCCGGAGGTTCTTTAAAACCAGCAACAATAGAAACAGTAACAGCAAAGGAACATTTTGCTTATCAAGAAGGTCAGTCTGTTTTTAAATTTGCAGTAAAAGGAATGGCGGATGTAAGTGCTGAACTTTTGGAAAGAAATAAATTAACAGGAGATGATATTGCATGGCTGGTTCCTCACCAGGCCAATCTTAGAATTATTGATGCAACAGCCAACAGAATGGGCTTACCTAAAGAAAAGGTGATGGTCAATATTCAGAAATACGGCAACACTACGGCCGCAACTATTCCGCTTTGCTTATGGGAATGGAAAAACCAATTAAACAAAGGAGATAATATTGTTCTCGCTGCATTTGGTGGTGGCTTTACCTGGGGTGCCACTTTAGTGAAGTGGGAGTATTGATAGGTGTCTGACGCCTCGCAGAGCGTCTGACACATTTTTTTTCAAAAGCAATTTGTAATCAATGAATATTCACGGAACCGGTATTTATCATATTTATAACCGTGGAAATAATCAACAAAAGATTTTTTTCAACGATGAAAACTACTTTTACTTCCTTCGCAAATGTCATACATATCTTAAACCAGTATGTGATATTTTGGCTTGGTGTCTTATGCCAAATCATTTTCACTTCCTAATTGATGTTACTGAAAAAAGTATAAAGCTTGTGAAATGTGGAGGTATTGAAATGACCGCCATTACAAATGGCTTCAGATTATTACAAAGCTCCTATGCAAAAGGTATCAATAAGCAGGAAAACAGAACTGGAAATCTGTTTCAGCAAAAAGCAAAAGCAAAAATTGTTAGCGGTGAAGACAATTACGCCGATACTGCTTTTCATTATATCCATCAAAACCCAGTTACTTCCAATCTTGTATCAAATCCAGAAGACTGGCAATACTCTTCATTCATGGATTTTGTTTCCTTAAGAAATGGTACGCTTTGTAATAAAGAGAAAGCTATTGAACTGCTAAATCTTTCCTTTCAGGATATAAAAATCAATACCGGAATAATAATATCAGAAGAAAAAGTAAAAAATATCTATTAGAAATGTGTCAGACGCTCCGCCTGCGGCGAGACGTCAGACACGACGACCCCGGCTCCATAATGAAAAATCAGTCTGTGGTATTTTCTTGACGCCTAATTGCCTGAGCATATTTACCAACTGACCACGGTGATAAGTTCCATGATTAAAGATATGAGTTAGCATTTGCCAGATAGGCATTTTAATTTGATCTCCCTTTTTATTTCGAAATTCAAAAACATGTTCTAACATATTGTCTGAAACATTATTTACCCATGCTTCCCATAAAGCGGACTGACTTAGCAATCCATTTACAGCTTCAACAGTTGTGCCTTTGAAATTTTCACTGGGAATCATCAACCGCTCATGCAGTTTCATTCGTTGCCACCAAATACTTTCCGCATCCCACATATGCAGAATTGTTTTCTCTAAACTGCTAAAACTACTCGGTATCTCCGCTTTTTGCTTTTCTACGGGAATTGACAACACCGCATCCATAATTTTCTTATGAGCCCATACATTATAGACAGCCATTTGTTTCAACAGTTCCTTCATTTTAATTTAGCTTTGGTATAGTTCTATTATTATTCAAATTTCACCTTTATAATAGTTTATATGGATAAAAGTTTTCCCCTTTCAGGATGGGGCTCAGTAGCAGTGCATGCGGGACATAAGCAAGATCCTAATTATGCTCACCTTGTTCCTATTTATGCCAGTAGCACATTTGTATTTGATGAAGCTGAACAAGGTATGCGCCGTTTTAGCGGACAAGAAGAAGGTTATATATATAGCCGCTGGGGCAATCCTACTTTTACCGAAGCGGAAAATAAAATTGCAGCACTGGAAACATTTGGCATTAAAAAAAATGGTTTGGCTTTGGAAGCAAAAGGAATTCTACATGCCTCCGGAATGGCCGCCATCACTACACTTTTATTAAGTACATTAAAACCGGGTGATAAAATCCTTACCCATTATTCATTGTATGGGGGCACCGAAGAAATAATGAGCAAAGTGTTGCCGTCACTTGGCATTACTGCAATAATTGCTGATCTGCGGAATATTAACAATGCTGTAGATGCTATAAAAAAAGATAAGGCGATCAAGATGCTTTATATAGAAACTCCTGCAAACCCAACTATTCAATGTGTGGATATAGAACAACTTTGTGAGCTTGCAAAACAAAACGGATTATTGACTGCCTGCGATAACACATTTGCTACACCCTATCTGCAACAGCCTTTTCAATTTGGTGTTGATTTCATTGTACACTCTACTACCAAATTTTTAAATGGACATGGAACAGCCATTGGCGGCATCCTCTTAGGAACTGATTTAGATTTCATGAAAAACAGGGTATCTAAAATGGCAAAAACATTAGGAGGTAATGCAAATCCTTTTGATGCCTTTTTATTGATCAATGGCATGAAAACGTTGGAACTAAGAATGGACAGACATTGTGCAAATGCAATGAAAGTAGCCAGTTTTTTAGAAACACATCCTGCCGTTGCTAAAGTTAATTATACTGGTCTCGCTTCTCATCCCGATCATGCCGTTGCGATGAAACAAATGCGTCATCCCGGAGCCATGTTAAGTTTTGAGTTAAAAAGTGGATTTCAAGGCGGTATTAATTTCATGAATAAATTACAAATGTGTACACGAACGGTTTCTTTAGGAACCTGTGATTCCTTACTTTCACATCCTGCATCGATGACACATTACAGTGTGCCAAAAGAAGAAAAAGAAAAATACGGCATTACAGACGGTTTGATAAGAATGAATGTTGGGATTGAAAACCTGACGGATATAATTGCCGATTTAGATCAGGCACTTAAAAACTAATTACATCATATCACTCTTATAATAAATAATATCATGAAACAACTGCTTACTATTTTATTGCTTTCCTCAAGTATATTTTCTTTTGCCCAAAAGAAAAAAAATGTTACTGCTGATCCATTCGCCGGATTAGATACAGCTTTTCAAAGAGTATTGAAAGATCGGAAGGCTGCTGGTTTTGCAGTAGCAGTTGTGAGTAAGAATAAAATTTTATATGCAAAAGGATTTGGCTACCGTGATTTTGAAAATAAAATACCCGTTACACCAACTACCATGTTCGCCATTGGATCTTGTACCAAAGCGTTTACTTCTTCATTATTAGGCTTGCTTAATAAAGAAGGTAAATTAGATTATGATAAACCAGCAAGAGAATATTTACCAGAACTGCATTTCTTTAATGACAACCTGAATAACTCTGTAACAGTTCGAGACATGATGACTCATCGCACTGGTTTACCCCGTCATGATTATTCATGGTATTTATTCAATACCCATTCTAAAGATAGTTTGATGCGCCGCATACAATACCAAGAACCAACAGCAGGCCTTCGGGAAATATGGCAGTATAATAATTTTATGTTTCTTACGCAGGCAATGATTTCAGAAAAATTAACCAGCAAATCTTGGGAAACGAACATTCAGGAAAAAATATTTAATCCCCTCGGGATGAAATCTTCGAGCCTTTCTATTGATGGTTTGAAAAAAGGAATGGAAGTAGCAAAAGGATATACCATTTACAAAGACAGCATCATTAAAAAAACAGATTATTATGATATTGCTGGCATGGCTCCCGCCGGAAGTATAAACAGCAATGTTTCAGAAATGGCAAACTGGGTAACGACTTGGATTAATGGAGGAAAATTTAACGGCAATGAAATACTTCCTTCATCGTATGTAAGAGAAGCGATGAGTTCGCAGATGGTAATTAGTCCAGCAATTCCTGATAAAGAAATACCAGATGCATTTCTTAGCAACTATGGGTTTGGCTGGATGATATCGTCTTATCGTGGACATTACCGTGTAGAACATGGAGGAAATATAGATGGCTTTTCTGCAAGCACTTCCTTTTTCCCGTCTGATAGTATTGGCATTATTGTATTGTCTAATCAAAATGCATCCTCTATACCTGGCATTGTAAGAAATATGATTGCTGACCGCATATTAGGCATAAAGCCAATTGACTGGAATGGCCGAAGAAATAATGCCGATGCAAAAGCAAAGAAAGAAGAAAAAGAAGCTGAAAAGAACGTAAGTAGTAATAAAAAACTAGGAACTAATCCTTCTCATAAACAAAATGATTATACCGGACTTTATAATAATCCCGGATATGGAACATTTGAAATTACTAATCGCAACGATTCATTGATAATGTTTACGCCTAATGGCGACCTGTGGTTACGACACTATCATTACGACGTATTTGAAGGATTAGGTATTGATAAAGAAGAAGGAATTGATACTTCACAGAAGGAAAATATCAAGTTACAATTTCTTCAAACTGTAGCTGGCGAAATCTCTTCTGTTCTTTTACCACTTCAAGGTGGCTTAAAAGATATTGAATTTACAAGATCAACAAAAGCAAAAGAAATAGTAAAAGGTGAATTAGAAAAATATGTTGGTGAATACGAACTTACACCGGGCACAAATGCCAAGCTTTACATCAAAGAAGGAAAAACGTTGTATGCATTCATTGAAGGCCAACCGGAGTACGAATTAGTACCAACAGAAAAGAATAAGTTTGACTTAAAAATATTAAAAGGTTATAGCATTGTTTTTGACGAAAATGATAAAGGAGAAATTACAAACCTCACTTTTGTTCAGCCTAACGGTAATTTTAAAGCAAAGAAAATAAAGTAATATGAAAATCAATATCCGCAGAGCTCTTAAAGAAGATTGCCCAAGATTGTTAGAATTAATAACAGAGCTTGCTGTTTATGAAAAAGCACCAGATGATGTAACTGTAACCTTAGCACATTTTGAAGAAAGTGGTTTTGGAGATAAACCGATTTGGTGGAGTTTTGTTGCAGAAGAAAATGGAGCGATTCATGGTTTTGCATTATACTATATCCGCTACTCCACCTGGAAAGGGCAAGCCATGTACCTCGAAGACATTATTGTAACTGAATCGATGAGAGGAAAGAAGATTGGCAAACTATTATTCGATAGACTAATCGAAGAGGCCAAAGAAAAAAAGCTACATCGTATCGTTTGGCAGGTATTGGAATGGAATGAACCTGCTATTAATTTCTATAAAAAATATAATGCTGATTTTGATGGAGAATGGGTGAATTGCTCATTATATGTTTAGCATTAGCTTACCCCGTCCACCTGCATTTCTTTATTAATCTTTAAAACTAATCCCTGCAAAACTTTTCCTGGACCAGCTTCTGTAAATTTCGTTGCACCATTTGCAATCATGGCTTGTACACTTTGCGACCAGCGTACCGGTCCAGTTAACTGGTCAATCAGATTCTGTTTTATTTCTTCATTATCCATTACAGGTTTTGCCACCACATTCTGGTAAACGGCACAAGTAGGGGTATGAAATTTTGTTGATTCAATTGCAGCTGCTAATTCTTCCTTTGCAGGAAGCATCAACGGCGAATGAAATGCGCCACCAACTGGCAACACCAAAGCTCTTTTAGCACCAGCGGCTTTCATTCTTTCGCAAGCAATTTCTATACCTTTTACAGTTCCGCTGATTACTAATTGTCCGGGGCAATTATAATTAGCAGCCACAACAACTTCGCCGGTTTCAGCTTGCACTTCAGCACAAATTTCCTCTACTTTTTCGTCGGCAAGATTTAATACAGCCGCCATTGTAGATGGAACTACTTCACAAGCTTTTTGCATAGCTGTTGCTCTGATTGAAACCAATTTTAAAGCATCATCAAAACTCAACGTTCCATTGGCAACTAATGCTGAAAATTCGCCCAATGAATGACCGGCAACCATATCTGGCTTGCCATTATTTATACTTCTGTATGCAATGATTGAATGTAGAAAAACAGCAGGTTGAGTTACGTTGGTTTGCTTTAAGTCAGCTTCTGTTCCATTGAACATAACATCAGATATCCTGAAACCAAGCACCTCATTTGCCTGTTCGAATAGTTTATTGGCGAATGCACTATTTTCAAAATGTTCCTTTCCCATGCCTGAAAATTGCGAACCTTGACCTGGAAAAATAAATGCTTGCTTCATACTTAAAAATTTACCCCGCCCCAGACAAAAAAAGTTTGACTGTAATACAATCAAACTTCTTTGCAATTGCAAATATAAACTTTAATGTAAATCTGCTGTGATTAGTTTCAAAAACTCACTTCTGCTGGAATTTTTTTGAAATTCACCATCAAAAGCAGAAGTAGTTGTAGATGAATTTTGTTTTTGTACACCCCGCATCATCATACATAAGTGCTTGGCTTCTATTACTACAGCAACACCCAATGGATTCAATGTTTCCTTAATTGCATTCATTATTTCTACCGTCAACCTTTCCTGTACCTGCAATCGCCTTGCATATACATCCACCACTCTTGCTATTTTACTAAGTCCCGTTATCCATCCGTTGGGTATATACGCCACATGTGCTTTTCCAAAAAAAGGCAACATATGATGCTCACACATACTATAGATTTCAATATCTTTTACTACAATCATTTCACTCACCGGCTCATGAAATTTCGCTGAATTAATTATTGCTCTCGCATCAAGATTATAACCTTGTGTAAGATATTGCATTGCTTTAGCAAGCCGCTCAGGTGTTTTTTGCAGCCCTTCCCTGTCCGATTCTTCTCCAATTAAACCAAGTACATCCTTGTAGTTTTTCATCAATCCTGATGTAACATCTTCATCGTACTGTTCTATTTTTTTATATGCCATAATATTAAAATTCTAAATTATTAAAATCAAAAATTCAAGTTATTAAATAGGATATTCAACATAATTTCTTGGCGTTTCGTACAACCTTATCTGCAAATCAAACTTACTTTCAATTTTTTTTCGCAATAATTCGTAAATAACGATTGCTATATTTTCCGCCGTCGGATTAACCCCCTTAAACTCTTCTGTATCCAAGTTCAGATTTTTATGATCAAACCGTGAATGAATTTCATTTTTTATTAAATCGCTAAGGACTTTCATATCCATAACATAACCCGTTTGCGGATCAGGCTCTCCAACTACTTTTACTTCTAACTCATAGTTATGTCCATGAAAATTTGGCAATGAACATTTTCCAAAAATTTTCTCATTGGTTTCGTCATCCCATCCTGGATTAAATAATCGGTGTGCAGCATTAAAATGTTCTTTTCTAAAAACAGCTACCTTTTTACTCATTGATTCAAATTACGTAAATGAAAAGATAGAAACATATAAAATCGGGAAAAGTTGAATAAATGGCTACTATTCACCAAAATATTCTACATAAATCCTTGGTGTTTCGTAAAGCTTAATACAATGCAGCTTTACATCTGCAGGTAAATGTGGCGACAATTCATTCCAAATGGCAATGGCCAGATTTTCTGTACTGCACATTTTACCTTGCATAAAAGGCACATCAATATTAAGATTTCGATGATCAATCTTTTCAATCACATGATCTTTAATAATATTGCTCAGTTTCTTAACATCGAAAACAAAACCTGTATCGGAGCTAGGTTCTCCTTTAATAGTTACAAGCAATTCATAGTTATGACCATGCCAGTTTTCATTGGCGCATTTACCAAAAACTTCTTCATTTTTTTCGTAGCTCCAGGCCGGATTGTAGAGTTTGTGTGCGGCGTTGAAGTGTTCAGACCTCGTTAAGTAAACCATGCTTTACTTTTTAGTTTCCTCACAGCGTTGGGCGGAGGAAATTGTGAATCCTTACCATTTGGTAAGGGAGGCGCAAATATAATTTAAAAAATGCTCTTTTTAATAGCGATTCTTAAAACAATTTCTTGTTCCAAGATATCAATTTCTTGAAACGATAACTGGCATTTGTATATTTTTATGCCATGAACTGTTTGATAGTAGCTGCAACGCCGATAGAAATAACACCATTTCTGGGTTATTTCAAATCAAGTAATATAAAAAACATTGACGTTTTAATAACCGGCATTGGTCTTACTGCCACTACATACTCTTTAATGAGGCAACTTCGGTTAAACAAACCTGACTTAGTCATTCAGGCTGGTGTTGGTGGCTGTTTTGATACAAGCATTCCACTTGGACAAGTTGTTGTTGTAAAACAAGAAGCCATTGCAGACCAGAGTGTAATTGAATTGAATCAATTAAAAACATTGTTTGATTTGAAATTAGTACCGCAAGATCAGTTTCCATTTAAAAAAGGATGGCTGATAAATAACAATGAGGTGCTGAAAAAAACCAGCCTGAGAAAAGTAAAGGGCATTTCGGTAAATGAAATAACTACTTCAAAGCAAAAAGTAAAATTTTATAACGAAACATTTAATCCAGTGGTGGAATCTATGGAAGGTGCCGCTTTACATTATGTTTGTTTGATGGAGAAGATTCCATTTATTCAACTCCGTGCTATTTCCAATTATATTACGGAGCGAAATAAAAAAAAATGGAACATGAAAGAATCCATTACCAACCTGAACAAAGAGATTATCAAACTGTTGAACAAATCCTAACTTTTAAAATATACTGACTTGAAACTTTCACTTGGCTTTTCTCCCTGCCCCAACGACACTTTTATATTCGATGCATTAGTCAATAATAAAATAGATACAGAAGGACTAGAATTTAATGTCTATTTGGAAGATGTAGAAACGCTTAACAAATGGGCATTAGAAGGAAAATTAGATATTACAAAACTCAGTTTCCCTGCTTTTTTTAGATCAATGGAAAATTACCTGTTGTTAAATACAGGCAGCGCTTTGGGCAAAGGAGTTGGACCCCTTCTTATCAGCGATTCACCCAATGAATTCAGTACTGAAGACATAAACCAATCTTCCATAGCATTACCGGGTCTTCATACAACAGCAAATTTACTTTTCAGTTTCGCCTATCCGGATGCAATTGATAAAACATTTATACTGTTCTCTGAAATTGAAAATGCGTTAATTAATAAAGAAACTGATCTGGGAGTTATCATTCATGAAAATCGTTTTACCTATCAGCAAAAAGGATTGCATAAAATAAAAGACTTAGGCGAATACTGGGAAGAAAAAATGGAATCGCCTATTCCATTGGGAGGAATTGCTATCAACCAATCCATAAAGCGATCCACAGCTATAAAAGTTGATCAGCTAATTCGTAAAAGTCTTGATTTTGCGTTTGCTAATTATCCTGCTATTACAGACTATGTAAAACAACATTCGCAAACCATGAGTGAAGATGTGATGCGAAAGCATATTGACTTGTATGTAAATAATTACAGTTTGGATTTGGGCGAAGAAGGTAAGCTTGCCATTGAAAACTTATATCAGGTTTTTCAGGAAATAAATAATGAGGAATCCGAAGAAGAAGAATCTTTATTTCTTTAAAGCAGCTGCATATACTTCCAAACATCTCTTTCTTGCCATTGTATGTTCTACAATAGGCTTTGGGTAAGTAAACTCTTCAAATTCTGGCACCCATTTTTTAATATACTTTAATTCCGGATCGAACTTTTGTGTTTGTAAATAAGGATTGAAAACTCTAAAATAAGGCGCCGCATCACAACCACTACCTGCAGCCCATTGCCATCCACCATTATTTGATGCGAGATCAAAGTCCAATAATTTTTTTGCAAAATAGGCTTCGCCCCAACGCCAGTCAATCAACAAATGCTTTGTAAGAAATGAAGCTACAATCATTCTC
>Ga0209170_1000322_pt1 | contig 22241 bp, 18 predicted proteins | sample KloWWTKNB14_bulk_FD_187178 | JGI IMG/M metagenome (GOLD analysis project Ga0209170, IMG submission 187178) | Active sludge microbial communities from Klosterneuburg, Austria, studying microevolution and ecology of nitrifiers - Klosterneuburg... | ecosystem: Engineered > WWTP > Aerobic digester >...
ATAAAAACCAGACGGTCATTTTTGATAACATATTCAAATCTTCTTTTTACCCCTTTAAAGCTTTCTACCGCCGCTTTGATTTTTTCATTTTCAATTCCCAAAGAACTAGCTACTGTAATTGCTGCAATAGCATTTTCAACATTGTGCATTCCACCCATATTCAGTTTCACATTCTCCAGCACATTATCTTTTATCATTACATCAAACTCATAACTTCCATTCATCATTCTGATATTAGCAGCATATATATCGGCACTTTCATTTTGCAAACTGTAGGTTAGTGCATTATCAGCCACTAACTCTTTTCCTCTTTTCAAACCGAACTGCTTCACCACTAATCCGCCAGACCTCACTCTTTTACTGAAATCAATAAAAGCATCTTCCATCGCCACTGCTGTACCGTATATATCCAGATGATCGGCATCCATTGCTGTAATGATGGCCACATCCGGACTTAATTTCAGAAAACTTCTGTCGTATTCATCTGCCTCGATCACACATATATTTTTTTCACTGCTCCAGAAATTGGTTCCGTAATTCACTGCAATTCCACCAAGAAAAGCATTGCAACCAAATCCACTGTGTCGAAGCAAGTGACCTACCATTGTGGTAATCGTCGTTTTGCCATGAGTACCTGCTATACATATATTAAAAGAACTTTCTGTTATAATCTGCAACACATCACTTCTCTTTACCACTTTGTAACCATTCTGTCTGTAGTACACAAGCTCTTCTTGTTCTGCTGGAATAGCCGGTGTGTAAATAACCAAGTCAACTTTTTTTGGAATCAATTCAACATTAGCTGTGTAATGAACAGCAATGCCACTTGCTTCCAATTCATTTGTTAGTACGGTTGGTGTTTTATCGTAACCACTCACTTTTACTCCCCCAGCATGGAAGAATCTGGCAATTGCACTCATGCCGATTCCTCCGATTCCGATAAAATACACTTCATTCAGTTTGTCAATCCCTCGAAAGGGAGCATTCATAAGGACAGTATTGTTTGTTGTGCTCAAGGTGACTTAAATCAGTTTTAAAATTTCTTCGGCAACTTTCACATCTGCATCCGTTATTGCCAATTTTGAAATATTAGTTTCGAGTTCTTCTTGCTTGCCTTTATCCTTTGCTAGTTCAATTGTCATAAAGACCAGCTTCTGCTTTGCTTCTGTATCTTTTACCATCAGCGCAGCATTCTTTTTTATCAGTGCCATTGCATTTACCGTCTGGTGATCTTCTGCTGCAAACGGATAAGGAACAAACAACACTGGTTTTTTTGCTACACATAATTCAGCCACCGTCATTGCTCCTGCTCTTGCTACTACTATATCTGCAGCAGCATAAGCATATTCCATTTGTGTAATAAATTCATTTACCCAAGCTCCTTGCTTACCTGCTGCTCTTTGTTTTCCTTTTTCAGCATATGGTTTACCTGTTTGCCAGATGATCTGTAATCCTGCAACTAACAATTCATCTAAACCTTTATCAATGGCTTCGTTAATTGATTTTGCCCCAAGGCTACCACCGACTACCAGCACGGTTGTTTTTGATTCCTCTAGCGAAAAAAATTCTATCCCTTCTTTTCTAGAAACCAATGCTTCAGTAATTGCCTTTCTTACTGGGTTACCCGTTACCATTATCTTCTCCTTAGGGAAAAACTTTTCCATCCCATCAGTGCCAGTAAAAATCTTTGTAGCTTTTTTACCAAGCATCATATTTGATTTACCCGCAAATGAATTTGACTCATGTATAAAAGTGGGAACCCTTTTTGCTTGTGCTACTCTCAGCACCGGAAAACTTGAATAACCTCCTACACCGATCACAGCATCTGGTTTAAATCTTTTTACAATGGAACGAACCATTAAAAAACTTTTTGCCAGTTTATATGGTAGTCCGATATTTTTTATCAAAGAACTTCGATTGAAACCTGCAATATCTAACCCTTCAATTTTATATCCTGCCTGCGGCACTTTTTCCATTTCCATTTTCCCCTTCGCCCCAACAAAGAGTATTTCAATTTTTTCATCAATCTTCCTCAATGCGTTAGCAATTGCAATTGCCGGGAAAATATGTCCACCGGTTCCACCTCCTGCTATTATCACTCTCTTACTCATGCAACTCAGTTATTTTATATATTCAGCTACAGTTTTTCCTTCCAACTGTTCTGCATTTCTTGCCACACTTAAAATAATTCCAATAGCAAGACAGGTAAAAATGAAACTTGTTCCACCCATACTTACCAATGGCAGCGTAACTCCCGTTACCGGAAACAAATTCACCGTTACCGCCATGTTTGCAACTGCCTGTATTGCCAGCGTAAAACTTAAACCCAATGCTAGAAATGCACCAAATGCAAAAGGGCATCGTTTAAAAATCCGTATACATCTGTATAGAAATACCAAATAAATAAACATGATGAATGCGCCGCCAACTAATCCGTACTCTTCAATGATAATTGCATAAATAAAATCATTGTATGCCTGTGGCAAATAATCTCTTGTTGTGCTATTACCCGGACCCACACCAAATATTCCGCCATTGGCAATAGCAATTTTTGCTTGATTCACTTGGTATGCATCATTATCTGTTTGCTTACTTCCATAGATAAAGCTTTCCATTCTACCAATCCATGTATCCACACGGCCAAATAATGTAGAAGACGTTTTCTTTACCGGAGCAACTACATCATCATTCGTTGTTTTTCCGTGCCGCATTACCGCTGCTGAAATAAGAAACACAATTGGTATCAACGCAATTCCAATAGTAGCTAGAATATGCTTTGTACTTACTCTTCCGATAAATAATAACAATAAACAACTTGCTCCCAATAGCAATGCTGTAGATAAATTAGCCGGGGCAATAAGTATACAAGTCAATGCTACTGGTGTGATAACCGGAATAAATCCTTTTTTGAAATCCTTAATTACATCCTGCTTCTTGCTAAGTAATCTTGCGAGATACATGAAGAGTGCCAGCTTTGCAAAGTCAGAAGTCTGCATTGTCATATTGATCAATGGCAAACGAATCCACCTACTTCCTTCATTCATCTTCACTCCAAAAAATAATGTATAGAATAACAACACCAGTGATATGCCAAATGCAATTTTTGCAACTCTTGAATAAAAAGTGTAATTAACAAGATGTGCAAAATAAATGACCATTATACCAACGAGGATAAAAGCAATCTGTTTGAAAAGATATATCTCCGTATTGCCTTTATAGTTTTTGTAAGCCAAAGAACCTGTTGCACTGTAAACAGCCAATAATGAAACTAATGTAAGTAACACCACCAATGCCCAGATAACCTTATCGCCTTTTGTTTTGCTGATAAGATTATTGGTATTGAAGGAATTCCTCAAACCACTAAATCGTATGTCTTTTGCTACATCCATTTTTGAAGTTGGCAGTTGGCAATTTGCAGTTCCCTGCTATTGCACACTTCCATATTTTTTTGGGTTTATAATCATGTCCTGTAATAATCTTCCTACTTCTTCACTTTTAGCTTGTTTGTCATTATATATTTCGTCTGTTATGTACTTACAAGCAAAACTAAAATCCAACCAAACCTGTGTTTCAGTGTTTTCCATATCACTATCAGTTGTTTTAGCAACAAAATGAGCTACATATCTTCTTTTCCTATACCCTTCGCCCAAATTTGCACATACTGACCTTGAACTCCTCCTTATTTGATCTATCAAAGAATACTTTTCTTCCTTTGGAAAACTTTTAGTCATTTCAAAAATCTCCATAGCTAATGCAAATGCTTTTTTATAAACTATTAAATCCTTGAATGTGCCCATATTACTTTAGCGTTTCTAACTGCAAATTGCCAACTGCTAACTTTTCTCACAAATCTTTTACTACTTGTTTAAACTGATTGCCTCTGTCTTCATAATTCTTAAACAAATCAAAACTTGCACAAGCAGGACTTAATAAAACAACATCGCCTTTGTCAGCAAAATGAAAAGCTGCATGTACTGCTTCTGCTGATGTTGACGTATTAACTATCGTACTCACCTTGTTTCCAAATGCCTCATGTATCTTTCTATTATCTGTTCCAAGACAAATGATTGCTTTTACTTTTTCATTCACCAATTCTTGAATTAGTGAATAATCATTTCCTTTATCAACACCGCCCAAAATCAAAATGGTTGGCTTGGTCATACTTTCCAAAGCATACCAAGTAGAGTTTACATTGGTTGCTTTGCTGTCATTAATAAATTCAACTCCCCGAACTGTTGCTACATGTTCCATCCGATGCTCAAGACTTTGAAAATTTTGCACCGCATCACGAATTTTTTCTTTCCGGATGTCGAGAGTTGTTGCTGCCACACAAGCTGCCATTGTATTATACTGATTATGCTTTCCTTTTAAAGCAAAATCAAATACACTCATTGTTGTAAAATCTTGTCCTGTTCTTACGTACATGTCCCCGTCTTTAATAAATGCGCCGTTTGGTAATTCTTTTTTCATACTGATTGGCAGTTGGTTAGATTGAATATTGAATTTGTTTAGATATTCCATAGTTACTTCATCATCGCAGCAATAAATAAAATGATCTGTTGCTTTTTGATTCATTATTATTCGAAACTTACTTTTTATATAATTCTCAAATTTGTAATCGTAACGGTCTAGATGGTCTTCTGTAATATTTGTCAGGATGGCAATGTCCGGTCTGAAGGTTATTATATCATCCAATTGAAAACTGCTAACCTCTACCACATAAAGTGCCGATGGATCTTCAGCTATTCTTCTTGCGAATGAATCACCGATATTTCCTACCATCGCACAATCAAGACCAGCTTCGTGACAAATATGATAAGTCATTGCTGTTGTCGTTGTCTTTCCATTACTTCCGGTGATTGCAATTATTTTGCTTTCGCCTTTAAACCGGTAAGCCAACTCCATTTCACTTATCACCTGTATTCCTTTTTCTCGGATCAACTTCATTATCTCCGTTTTTTCAGGAATACCAGGACTTTTCATCACTTCATCTGCATTCAGAATTTTTTCTGATGAATGTTTGCCTTCTTCAAAAGCAATTCCGGCATTCATCAACTCGTTACGATACTCATTTTTCAAAGAACTTCCATCCGAAAGAAACACATCATATCCCTGTTGCTTCGCCAGTAGTGCAGAACCTACACCACTTTCACCACCTCCTAATATGACAAACCTTTTAATCATGTTCAAAATCATTGTACGGAACATGATTCTTCATAAGTATTGGATTCAAATACAACTGCACCACAATTCGGTTAAATCAGAACTTTAGTTTTCTCGGTTACAGACTCGTCTTGGTTTTTCAATAAACTTTTTATTCAAAGTCAATTTCTATCTCATCTTTAATGTTGCAATACTCAACACTACCAACAACACCGTCACAATCCAGAACCTTGTTACAATTTTCACTTCATGATATCCTTTTACCTGATAGTGATGATGCAGCGGTGCTTTTAAAAACATTCTTCTTCCTATTCCAAATTTTCTTTTTGTGTATTTGAAATATCCCACCTGTAACATCACACTAATCGTTTCTACGAAAAACACACCACAGAAAATCGGAATCAACAATTCTTTATGAACAATGATTGCCAGCGATGCAATGATTCCTCCCAATGTCAAACTGCCTGTATCACCCATAAATATTTGCGCCGGATACGAGTTGTACCATAAGAAACCTATACAAGCTCCAATCATTGCCGCAATAAAAACGGACAGCTCACCAAGGTTTGGTATGTACATGATGTTTAAATAATCAGCAAAGACCAGATTGCCACTTGCATAAGCGAATATGCCGAGCAGTACTCCAATTATCGCTGATGTACCCGTAGCCAAACCATCGAGCCCATCCGTTAGATTCGAACCGTTCGAAACTGCAGTGATTATAAAAATCACAACCAATATGTAAAGAACCCATGTATAATCTCTCCACGATTCAGGCAATAACTTTGAGTAGTTAAACTCATGATTCTTTACAAAGGGAATAGTAGTTATTGTTGCCGAATTCGCCTCAACGAAATATTTTGTTTTACCATTCACATCTCTCGAAAAAACTGAGGTTTCAGTTGGCGGCACTTTTCCTACATACTCTCTCCAAATTTTTACTTCGCTGTTAAAATAAAGTGTTGCTCCAACCGTGATACCTAATCCAACCTGTCCTAAAATTTTAAACCACCCTGCCAAACCATCACTTCCACCTTTTTTGTATTGCTCCCCTTTTTGCTGCGCCAATCTTTTTCCTCTTAGTTTCAAATAGTCATCAATAAAACCGATGATGCCCATCCAAACTGTACTGATCAACATCAGTTGCACATATACTTTTGTCAAATCTGCCAGTAAAAGAGTTGGTATGATAATGGCCAGGATGATAATAATCCCACCCATTGTTGGTGTTCCTGTTTTACTTTCTTCGCCTGCCAACCCCTCTTCACGAATGCTTTCGCTGATCTGCTTTTTTTGTAGGAACTTAATTAATTTCTTTCCGTAGAAAGTGGTAATAAACAAAGACAACAATACCGCCAACAACAATCGGAAAGTAATAAAGCCAAAGAGCCTGCTTCCAGGGAAATTTATTCCTTCACTATTTAACCATTCAAATAAGTGATACAGCATTTTTGGTATTTGGTTTCTTCGTTTATTTATCTAACACTTCAAACATCTCTTTCACTATTTCTTTATCGTCAAAGTGATTTCTCACTCCATTTATTTCCTGATATTTCTCATGTCCCTTTCCTGCAATCAGAATAATATCTTCAGGATTTGCTAAACTGATTGCCGTCTTTATCGCTTCTTTCCTATCAACAATTGAGATATATTTCCTTTTATACGACACTGCCAATCCCTCTTCCATATCTTTTATTATCTGTGCCGGATCTTCACTTCTCGGATTGTCACTGGTAAAAATTACTCTGTCGCTATGCTCACATGCAGCTTCTGCCATCACTGGTCTTTTCGTTCTGTCCCTGTCACCTCCACAGCCAACAACTGTTATCACTTGCTCAAACCCTTTTTTCAATTTCTTTATAGTTGCCAACACATTCAATAAAGCATCCGGTGTGTGTGCATAATCAACTATAGCAATCAGTTTCTCTTTTGGCGAAACTGAATAATCAAATCTTCCTTCTGCACCTGTAAGCATACTCAAAGCAGTTAGCACTTCTTGTTTATCTTCTCCCAAACAAATTGCAGCTCCATAAACCGCCAACAGATTGTATGCATTGAATTCACCGATCAATCTAAAATGTACTTCCACTTCATTCACCGTCATCATCAAACCACTCAGATTGTTATCCAAAATCTTTCCTTTGAATTCAGCAACCGTTTTCAAACTGTAGTAATATTTTTTTGCATTTGTATTCTGCAACATTACCGTTCCTCTTTTATCATCTGCATTACTGATGGCGAATGCCGTTGATGATAATGAATCAAAGAAGGATTTCTTCACCCGGATATACTCATCAAAAGTTTTATGATAATCAAGGTGATCATGAGTGATATTGCTGAAAATGCCGCCTGCATATTCCAAACCGGTTGTTCTGTGTTGATGCACTGCATGTGAACTTGTTTCCATGAAAACATGAGTGCAGCCTGCTTCTACCATCTGGCCTAATAAATAATTTAGACTGATAACATCCGGTGTGGTATGAGTGGCTGGCACTACTGTTTCACCAATTTGATTTTCTACAGTGCTTAGCAATCCACATTTATATCCCAAACTTGTAAAGAGCTTATATAATAATGTCGCAATTGTCGTTTTCCCATTTGTTCCTGTCACACCTACCAGTTTCACTTTCTCTGATGGCTTTCCGAAAAAATTATTTGCCATCAAGGCTGCTGCTATTGCGCTGTTTTCTACCTGCACATAAGTGACTACTTCTTTTTTATTAGCAGGCAACTCTTCGCAAACAATAACCGTTGCTCCATTCTCTATCGCTTTCTCAATGAACTGATGACCGTCTGCCGCTCCTCCTCTTATTGCTACAAATACACTTCCCGTTTTTAACTTTCTCGAATCAATCTGTAAATCCTTTACTTCCACTGATGTATTACCATCCACCAACTTTAAACTCACTTTATATAATACATCGCTCAATAACACAGTTAATTTTTATTCATTAGTTTAACTTAACTCCAATATTACCGTTATACCTTTTGACAATTCAGTTCCTGGTGCAACAGATTGCATAGTGATTTTTCCTTTACCTCTTATTGCTACTTTCAATCCCATATTTTCCAATAGATAAACAGCATCTTTTAAACCCATACCTCTTACATTCGGCATTACTTTCTGACGAACTGTTGTCGCTTTCACCACAGGCTGGGTATTTTTTGCATACACCGTTGCCCAATTATTTTGCGCCACAGAATCTGCATACTTCATTTTCATTGATTGGTACACATTTTTTATATCATTAGCATAACCTGCATAATAAAATCCAGAGCTGTCTTTTGTTGCCGCATACTGTGATGCATCTTTTTTGTCAACATACATTGCATAAAGCTTTGTAGCTATCTCTCGGAAAACTGGTGCTGCAACCGTACCACCATAATGCGAAGCTGCATGTGGTTTTGTACGAACAAGAACTATACAAGTATATTGTGGCTTATCTGCCGGAAAATATCCTACAAACGATGCCTGGTAAACACCATGACTATATTTGATAGGCCCATCCGCCACATGTGAAGTCCCGGTTTTACCAGCAATCGCAAATGGAACTCCTTTAAAAACTCTTGTTGCAGTTCCGTCTGTTACCGTTTGTTCCATTGAGGCTCTTGCTGCCGCAATAACTTCTGGCCTACATATATTTTCTTCTAAGACTATTGGCTGAATCTGTTTTGTAACAATCCCGTTGCTCTGTATATTATTAACGAGATAAGGTTTCATCATTCTGCCATTGTTTGCAACAGCATTATATAATGTAAGTGTATGCAACGGACTTACTTGTACTGCATATCCAAAACTCATCCATAACATATTATGTAAACCAGCTTCGCCACCTTTAGTAGAAAGTGGTGCCATTGTCGGCTTAGGTACATTCGTTAAATCAATTGGTGATCTTGAAGTCAAATGAAATTTTTGATAATAATCTTTGATCTCAGAAGGATTGTTTCCAAATGCTTTATAAGCCAACATACTCATACCTACATTAGAACTATGAGCAAAACATCCTTGTACAGAAAGTGAAGTTGCTCTGTGCCTTTCTGCATCCGTTACCATTTTACCAGCTACTTCTTTTCTTCCGGCACCGCCTACTTCCACCATATCCGTAATCTTACTAGTTCCTTTTTCTAACACAGATAATAGTGTGGCTAATTTTATGGTAGACCCTGGCTCTGTTACTCGTAGTGCATAATTATCATCTTCACCATACGTTCCATCTGAACGACGACCAAGGTTTGCCATCGCCTTTATTTTTCCTGTACTCGTTTCCATTACTATGGCTGTACCATATGGACCTTCACATTGCAACATCATTCGCATCAATGCTGTTTCTGTAATATCCTGAATGTTTACATCAATCGTTGTATAGATATCTTTTCCGTGTACTGGATCAGTTTGAGAACCCTCGATAGGAATAGCAGTACCACCAGCTATATAACGTACCAACTTCAATCCATCACTACCACTTAATAATGTATCATAACTTTTCTCCAAACCAACATTCTGCTTTTTAGCTTTGTTGTTCTCGTCTTTAAATTCTCTTGACAAACCGATAGTACGATTTGCTAATAACCCAAAAGGAGTTTCCCGTCTTGTAGTTACTTCCACAATTACACCACTTCTATTTTTTCCCATTTTTACAAAGGGAAACTCACGGAAAGCTTTATAATCTTCAAAATTTAATTTCTTTTTAAGCGGATAGTATCTTTCATGCTTATTGAAAGCAGCCTTCAATTCTTTTTTATATTGTGCGGAAGATTTATCTGCAAAATATTCAGACAGGTTTATAGCAAATGAATCAACGTTTTCATGAAAACGTTTTCCTTTCTTTTCTATTAAACCATCTGCATTAAAATCTAAGTAAATATCAAAAATAGGAATAGAAGTGCTGAGCATCTGACCATCTTCACTATAAATGGTTCCTCTTTCAGCTTCGAGGGCGACAAAACGTTGATGCAAGCTGTCACTCATGCTACGCCAATGGCTTCCCTGAAATTTTTGAATGTAGAAAGCTCTGCCAAGTACAAATATGCTAAGTACTGTTATACCTATAAAACTGAGATATACTCTCCACAGTATGTCACGTTTAACTTCCAATGCCCTTTAGTTGTGTTCGTTGTTTAGTTGTATCCGTCCACCTTTCTTACTTCGGTCCGAAAGGATTTTTTAGTCATCGTCCAGTTCTCTGATCATCTTCGTTGCGTCGCACTCTTCATCGTCCAGTTCGCTACTGAGCTTTTCGAACTATCATCATTCTGTAACAGCTACATCCTTCAACACAACCGGCGACTCAACCAATTCTTTTAATCCCAATGGTTCTACCGCTTTTATCAATTCACTTTGCTTGCTCTGGTACATCACTTTACTCTTCACCGATATATATTCGTACTTCAATTCTTTTACTTCTTTAGCAGTCTGATTTATTTTACGAATGGTCTTATCAGCTAAGTGACCATTGTAGATATAAACTACTGCCAGTACTGCGAGGAACAAAAAGAACGGAACCTGCTTTACGATGGACTGATAATTCAGCCACCGCTTCCAGCCAGTATTGACTAGCGTTGAATTCAGGTCCTGTTCTTTTTTATTTTCTTGTTCCTGCATAATAATGAGTTGTTAGCTCGTTAGTTTGGGTTTTTCATTTCTCCGACTTTCATCGAAGGGTTGATTTCAAAGGATATAGATTTTCCAAAGAATCTTTACACCTTTTGTATATTTATAATTACCGTCCTGTTATTATTAGTTGTCGAAATCCAATCTTCATCACTAAATCTTTTCTGCCACTCTCAGCTTTGCACTTCTCGATCTCGGATTTTCCTTCATCTCTTTATCTGTTGGCACAACCGGTTTCTTTGTTATTATTTTCAATACGCTTTTCTGAACCGTATTGGTAAACGGATTCTCTTCGGGTTCTTCAAAAGAACCACGTCGGAAAAAATTCTTAACCAATCTATCTTCAAGGGAATGAAACGTAATGATGACTGCTCTCCCTCCGGGATTTAACAAGGATGGAATTTGTTGCAGCATTTCTTTTAACACACCTAATTCGTCGTTCACTTCAATACGCAATGCCTGGAAAACCTGGGCGAAGTACTTATTTGGATTTCCTTTTACTATTTCACGGAGTGCATTCTTAAAACCATCAATCGTTTTTAATGATGCGTTGTTGCGAACCTGAACAATCGTTTTAGCTAAAGTTTTGGAATTGGTTACTTCTCCATACTGTTCAAACAATTTATGCAATTGCTGTTCAGTATAGGTCTGCACCACATCAAAGGCAGTTAGGGTTTGGCGCTGGTCCATTCGCATGTCCAGTTCTGCATTAAAACGAATAGAGAATCCTCTTTCCGCTTCGTTGAACTGGTGGCTGCTCACTCCAAGATCAGCCATAATACCATCAACCGTTGTAATACCCTCGAGTTTTAGAAAACGTTGCAAGTGGCGAAAATTGTGTGAAACAAAAACTAATCTTTCGTCATCGGGCAGATTATTTTTTGCATCGTCATCCTGATCAAAGGCTATTAACTTTCCCTTTGTACCAAGTTTTGATAAAATGGCTTTTGAATGTCCGCCGCCGCCAAAAGTGCAATCCACATAAATCCCATCCGGATTAATATGGAGACCTTCGATGACTTCGTTTAACAGAACCGGAACATGGTAAACTTGGTCACTCATGATTTCGGTTTAGTTGTTTTCTTTCGCCATCACATCTTTCGCCAGATCGCTAAATGCTTCCGGTGAATATGAGTCAAAGAGCTGTTTGTACTTATTACTATCCCAGATTTCTAATTTGTTGACGGCCGCAACCAGAATGATATTCTTCTCCAGCCCGGCATACTCTTTTAAATTCGGTGGCACTAAAATTCTTTCCGCCGTATCTGGCTCCACAAAAGTTGCCCCGTTTAAAAAGTTTCTTCTGAACTGTCTCACCTTAGGATCGAATTCGTTCAGCTTGCTGATATCATTAAAGAGCGGCTCCCAGTTTTTAACTGGATACAGGGCCAAACACATTTCAAATCCCCTGTTGATAACAAAACGACCCAACTCCTCTTCCGGCAATTGCTTCTTGAAGCCTGCTGGTAACAGAAACCGCCCCTTGGCGTCTAACGTAGCCTCGAATTCTCCGAGAAAACCTGTCATTATCAGTGGTTTGGGTCAATTGACTTATTAATGACACAAAATAACACTTTTTCCCACTTAACCACCAAATATTTTGATATTTAATTTGTCCCCACTCCCTTTTTGCCTGAAAACCAATGCAGTAAAGGCTTCCAGAGGGTGTGGGTAAATTTTTTAAAAAAAGTCTGTGGATAGCATGTTAATTAGAGTGGAAAACCTGTGAATAGGAATGATTTTTTGTGAATTCACAGAATTTGTATTCGCAAATGATACATTTGCATTTCACCAAATACAACAGTTAGTTGTGTTATGAGCAATCCCAGAAATATATCTATACAAGATTACAATTATTCTCTTCCAGAAGAAAAGATTGCAAAGTATCCATTAGCAAATAGAGATGACTCAAAATTGCTTGTGTACAACAAAGGAAAAATTACAGAGGATATTTACAAGAACATCGCCAATCAACTTCCAGAAGATTCATTGCTGATATTCAATAATACTAAAGTAGTAGAAGCAAGATTGCTGTTCCAAAAAGCAACTGGTGGTGTTATAGAAATATTTTGTTTGGAACCACATGAACAATATGCTGACATTACAACTGCCATGCTACAAAAAGAAAAAGTATTTTGGCAATGCCTAGTTGGAGGTGCATCCAAATGGAAAAGCGGACAGGTATTAGAAAAAAGAATAAAGCATGAAGGAAAAGAAATTATTCTTTCTGCCAGCTATATTGAAAAAAGAACCAGCTCATTTATTATTGAGTTATCATGGACTCCAACAGAATTAAGCTTTGCTGAAATATTACATTTTGCTGGTGCCATTCCGCTGCCACCCTATATAAAAAGAGAAGTGGAAGAAGCTGATCATGAAAGATACCAGACTGTTTATGCAGAGTTTGATGGCTCTGTAGCCGCCCCTACCGCTGGATTACATTTCACTGATTCGATTTTTGAAAGCCTAAAGAAAAAAAATATTCAGAAAGATTTTGTAACACTTCATGTTGGCGCCGGCACTTTTAAACCGGTAAAGAGTGAAACAATGGAAGAGCATGATATGCATGCAGAATGGATCGATGTTTCGAAAGAGACAATTCAGAACATTTTAAAAAACCTAGATAAGAACATTATTACCGTTGGAACAACATCGTTGAGAACCATTGAAAGTTTGTATTGGATAGGCCGGCGGACGGAACGGAGTTCCATCAAGGGATTATCGGAACGGAGTTCCGGTAGCCAAATTTCGCAATGGGAAGCATATGAACTAGCTAAAGAAGAGATTCCAGTTAAAGTTGCTCTACATTCTTTGCTAAACTGGATGACTGAAAATAAATTAGAAAGACTGGTAACCAAAACTCAAATACTGATTGCTCCGGGTTATGAATTCAAAATAATAAAAGGGCTAATCACTAATTTTCATCAGCCACAATCTACTTTGCTTTTATTGGTTGCAGCCTTAATTGGTGATGACCTACCTTCCGGCCTTGCTCCGCAGAAGCTTTGTGAAGGCGAGCAAGCAGGTTGGAAAAAAATTTATGATTATGCCATGCAAAATAATTTTCGCTTCTTAAGCTATGGTGACGGGAGTCTATTATGGAGAAATGAAACTTAAACTTTTGTCAGGGGCAGATTAACGGTAAATGTGCTTCCTTTTCCTAATATACTTTCTGCTTTAATATCGCCATCATGGGCTTCTACCATTGTTTTTACATAACTTAATCCAAGACCAAACCCTTTTACATTATGAACATTACCGGTGTGTGCCCGGTAGAAACGTTCAAAAACTCTTTTTACAGTTTCTCTATTCATTCCAATACCGTTATCCTCAATTTTTAGTATAAAATTCTTGCCGTTCGATTGAGTTGACAGTTTAATTAGTGGCGGTATATTATCTTTCCCATATTTCACGGCATTATCCATCAAGTTATTGACGAGGTTAAGAAAATGAACTTCGTCTGCATTTATCAAATCGTTTTTTGCATTCAAAGCTAGTTCCACTTTCCCTTTTTTATCTTCCAGTTGCAATGCAAAATTATCAACAGTGTCTTGTATTAATTGATGTACATGAACAGGCGCAAGATTCAAATCAATTTCCTGCTTCTCTAATTGCGAAGCTCTCAATATTGTTTCCACTTGACGATTCATTCGCTGATTTTCCTCCTTTATTATACCGCTGAAATAGCCAAGCTTCTCTCTATCGTTTATAACCTTCTCATTTTTCATAGCATCGACTGCCAATGAAATAGTGGCAATCGGTGTCTTAAACTCATGGGTCATGTTATTGATAAAATCATTTTTGATCTCTCCCAATTTTTTCTGTCGTAACATGGTTCTAACAGTAAGATAGAATGCTAATAAAATGATGATTGTAAAAAGAATCGATGTGACGATTCTCCACTTCAAAGATTGCAACACATAAGTATCAATACTGGGTAGCATTACAATAAAAACTTCATCCATCGAAAGATTTTCACCTGCCGATCCACTAGGTGGAATTAAGGGAACCATGAATTGTATATGATGCAGTGTATCGCTATAGAAAGTTGCAAATTTTTCACTTTTTCTATCAAAATAATTTTCGACACCATTTCTTCCAAATGTTGCAATCCCGAATTCGAATTCAACATTCTTTAAACCAATATCTAAAAAAGAAGAATTTAATTTCTTTTTTATTTCCTCAACACTAAACTGTTGGCCAACAGTATTGGGCTTAAACATCTTTAACGAAAAATCGTCTGTAAGGCTATTCTTTCTTCCGGTAACGGAATAACTTCCTTTATGCTCTTCCAATTCTCTTCCTACTTTTTCTATTGCTACCCGCAATTTCTCTTTAACCTGCTCTTCTTTTAGTAATACCATATTTTTTATCCAGGATATCTGAATAGCAATAATGCCAACCAGCGACAGGCTTATTAAAACGGTAATAATGGTGAATGTTCTTTTCACAGATTTAAAATATAGTGGTCTAAGATAATTGTTTTAAAATATGAACCAATCTTACAAAAATACATTTCCTTAACTGGTTTCTATGCCCTGAACAGGGTATTAAACAGCATTTTAACTACGTTTTTGGAATATGAATTAATCTGTCAGATTATAATCATCCTGATTTTGAAATAATGATTTCCATATCTGCCTTTTTTAAAAAGAATTAAAATACTAAATTGAAGTATGATTGATTTGGCACCCGGCATATTATTAATAGCAGATCCATTTTTGAAAGATCCTAATTTTCTTAGAACTGTTGTTTTCTTATGCGAACATAAAGCAGAAGGAAGTTTTGGTTTTGTACTTAATCGTCAATATGAGAATTCATTGGACGAACTGATTCCTGAGTTGGAAGGGCATAAAATTCCTGTTTATTATGGCGGACCTGTACAATTAGATTCAATTCATTTTGTGCATCAATATCCAAACGAAATACCGGGCGGACAAGAAGTGATTAAAGGTGTTTATTGGGGTGGCGATTTTGATGCTGTTGTAAATTTTATAAAACAAGGTGATTTTGATAGTAATAAAATCAGGTTTTATATTGGTTATTCCGGTTGGACAGAAAATCAGTTAAAAGAAGAAATGGATGAAAAAACCTGGTTAACAGTAAAAGCCAGCCGCAAATTAGTCTTTCATAAAGACCATACTGAAATCTGGAAAGATTCATTAAAACATCTAGGTGGTGAATATGAAATGATGGTCAACTTTCCGATTGATCCGCAACTGAATTAATCATCAATAGTGTTCGTTTTGCCTTTACCGACTAAAAAAAATTCATGAAAAAAAAATTACTTATTCCTGCATTGTCGTTATTACTAATTCTTCCAGGATGTAATACGTTGAAAAATTTAGGACTGATACCTTCTGAACTGGAAATGGCTTTAGGATTAAAAGATGCTTTATCACAAGGATTATTTAAATGGGCCAATGCGTTTGCTGATCCAAATGGTAATCCATTAGTTCGTTTTGCATTTCCCGGCGAAGCAGCCAAAATTGAAAAGACATTGAGAGACCTAGGATTTGACAAAGTAATAAATCAGGTTACAGGAAAATTCACCAATGCGATGTCCTCAGCAGTTGGTGTTGCAAAACCACTCTTCTTTGATGCAGTAAAAAGTATGAGCATTAAAGACGCCGCTAACATTTTAATTACCGATAACACTCATGCTGCTACTGATTATTTTAAAGCAGAGATGAAGCCAGGACTCATGTCTGCTTTCCGCCCAATAGTTGATAGTTCCATAAAAATTGAAGGTGCCGATAAAGAATGGACTGGCATCACTAATATTTACAATAAAATACCTTTCATCAATAAACCACTTGAAAACAGTCTTACAGATTTTATTTCTGCAAGAGTAATTGACCTGATGTTTGTAATGGTAGCAAACGAAGAAACACAGATAAGAACAAAATATGAATTAAGAAAAACAGATTTGATGAAGAAAGTTTTCTCGTATGCTGAAGAAGAATTAAAACGAAGAACACAAAGAAATTAGTATATACAAAAAAGCCCTCTTCGTTCGAAGAGGGCTAAAATTTGTTTTCACAATACCGGCTAACAGTTATTCCACAGGTGTGGCACCTTCCACTAATACCGTTACTTTGTTATTTAGCACTTCTACAAATCCTCCCTTTATATCAAAGTTTACTATTTGATTTTGTTTGTCCTTCAATACTTTTAAACGACCAGCTTTTAATGCACTCACCAATGGAGCATGTCTGTCCAGCACTTCAAATGAACCACTGATGCCCGGCATTTGTACGCCGTACACTTCGCCACTGTATAATTTTTTCTCTGGTGTTAATATTTCTAAATTCATAAAACCCCAAACCCCTAAAGGGGCTTTATTACCCTAAAGTTTAATAAACTTTAAAGTTGGTTAATTAATAATTCTGTATCAGCAATTGCTGAGTAAAGAACAGAAAGTTGAAGAGTGTCCTTCGTTTCTCAGGATAAACTGTGCAACGAAGATGCCATGAAAAATTATCGCTGGTAACAAAAAACTTCAACTTATTTCTATAAAGAACTTATCAAATAATAATAACTAAATGACCTAAGTCCTCCCTTTAGGGAGACAGAGGGTTTTTTAACCTTGTGCCTCCGCCATTAATTTCTTTCCTTTTTCAATAGCATCATCAATTGAACCAACTAGGTTGAATGCTGCTTCCGGATATTCATCTACTTCGCCATCCATAATCATATTGAAACCACGGATTGTTTCTTCAATTGGAACTAACACACCTTTCAATCCAGTAAATGCTTCTGCCACATGGAATGGTTGCGATAAGAAACGCTGAACTTTTCTTGCACGGCTAACTACCTGCTTATCTTCATCACTCAACTCATCCAAACCAAGGATGGCGATGATATCTTGTAATTCTTTATAACGCTGCAACATCAACTTTACATTGTTTGCACAATTGTAGTGAACATCACCAACAATTTTTGGTGTCAATATTCTTGATGTAGAATCCAATGGATCCACCGCAGGATAAATACCTAAGTCAGCAATCTTACGGCTCAATACCGTTGTTGCATCCAAGTGAGCAAATGTTGTTGCAGGAGCCGGATCAGTCAAGTCATCCGCAGGAACGTAAACCGCCTGCACCGATGTGATTGAACCATTTTTGGTAGAAGTAATTCTTTCTTGCATCACTCCCATTTCCGTAGCCAACGTTGGTTGATAACCCACTGCTGATGGCATACGACCAAGTAATGCCGAAACCTCAGAACCTGCTTGGGTGAAACGGAAGATATTGTCAACGAAGAACAGGATGTCACGGCCTTTGCCGCTGCCATCACCGTCACGATAATATTCTGCAATTGTTAAACCAGACAATGCCACTCTTGCTCTTGCTCCAGGAGGTTCATTCATCTGTCCGAAAACGAAAGTTGCTTTTGATTCCTGCAGTTCTTTCATATCCACTTTACTCAAATCCCATCCACCTTCTTCCATGCTCTGTTTAAAAGCATCGCCATATTTCATAATGCCTGCTTCAATCATCTCTCTCATCAGGTCATTACCTTCTCTAGTTCTTTCACCCACACCGGCAAATACAGATACACCGGCATATGCTTTTGCGATATTGTTGATCAATTCTTGAATCAATACTGTTTTACCCACACCGGCACCACCAAACAAACCGATCTTACCACCTTTTGCATATGGTTCGATAAGGTCAATAACTTTAATACCAGTAAAAAGGATCTCAGAAGCGGTGCTCAAATTTTCAAATGCAGGAGGCTGCGCATGAATTGGGCGGCCACCCACTTTGCTAACAGCAGGCAAACCATCAATAGGATCTCCGGTTACGTTGAAAAGTCTTCCTTTAATTGCATCACCTATTGGCATTGCGATAGGAATACCAGTATCAGTTACGGGAGTACCACGAACGATACCTTCTGTACCATCCATTGCGATAGTGCGGACACTATCCTGACCAAGGTGCTGCTGCACTTCAAGTACCAGAATGTCGCCGTTTTCTTTCTTGAGTTCTAAGGAGTTATAGATATCCGGAAGCTGACCATCAAATTGAACGTCAATTACCGCACCGATTACCTGTTTTACTTTACCAACGTTTGCCATATAAAGTGTTTATTGAGAGGGTTGTTTTCAGGCCGCAAAGGTAAGGGTGTGAGGTAGAATTATGAAATAAGAAATGAGAAAATAAATAAAGGTGGAAAACTGGTGGATGACAGGACTTTTAGCCCTTTTCCCTTTACAAAATCTGAATCTTTCGATCTCCCGTATATCTCAAAACAATTATTAACCAATTTATTTAAACAACTTTATGAAAACGAAAAAAATTATAACCGCTTCTTTAGCAATTCTTTCATTATCATCTTTTTTAATATCATGCGATAAAGATGATACTCCGGCAAATCCAATTAGCCGTTTATATGTTTCAACTGCAGATACAGACCCCATCGTACAAAATCTTGAAATTTATGACCCTGCCGATATTAGTACCCCAACCATTATGCCCGTTGCAACTGGAACAAAAGATGGCAATGGAATTATTGTAGATATTTCTACAGACAGACTTTTTCAGGTTAGCCGTGCTGCAAAATCAGTAAGTATTTTTAGTAATGCATCTACTTTAACCGGTACACCTACAGCTACCGCTACTTTTACGGATGCTAGCCTTAGCAGCGGCCGTGAAATTGCTTATGATAAAAATAATAATACGTTGTTTGTTGCAAACAATTCCGACAGTACTATCCGTGTTTATAATAATGCCAGCAACCTTTCTGGTGCAGTAACAGGTAAAGTGCTAAAGATATCTGGTCAACCTTGGGGTATTCATTTCGATGCTGCTGGTAACAGGTTATTAGTATTAATGGATTTGGCAGCTATGAGAATAGAAGTGTATAATAATCCTTCTTCTATTGCAGCTGGGGTTGTTACTTCTAATGCTGTTTTAAATATTACAGACAGACCGAATGGCGGTAAAAGCAGATTGCATGGTCTCACTTATTCTTCATCACTTAATGTATTACTAATAACAGAAATAGGCGAAGCAGCGGCACCAGGCACTCCAGACATTACTAAGCCAGCTTTTAATGCTGATGGTGGTATATATATTATCGAAAATGCATCAGCAAAACTTTCAGCTGGTGGAAATATAGCAGCCAATAGAATAATTTATGGTGCCAGTACTTTGTTAGGTAACCCTGTTGATATTGCATTCGATGATCGAAATAACAAAAGCCTGATTTATATAGCCGAGAAAGCCAATAAAAGAATTTTAACTTTCAAATTGTCTGATAATGGTAACGTTGCGCCTACAACCAACATTACCTCAACAAGGCTTCCTGAAGATATTTTTCTTGACGCAAGATAATAATGATACAAAACTTAAATCTGATAAAGGTGCTGGAAACGGCACCTTTATTTTTTTGTCCCTAAAATGTTCAACTTCAACCGCAACAGCTTCTTTCCTACATTTGCGACATGCAACTGATTGAAGTTTCAACCCCACAACTTGCCAAAGAATTTATACTGGTAAATGTAATAATCAACAAAGGCAATCCTGATTACATTAGGCCATTAGACAAAGATGTGAATGAAGTATTCGATCCAAAGAAAAACAAAGCTTTCCGTTTTGGTGAAGCCATAAGATGGATTTTAAAAGACAAGGAAGGAAAACTGATTGGGCGGATTGCAGCTTTTACCAACAAAAAATATAAGAATAAAGGTGATGATGTGCCCGTTGGTGGCACCGGTTTTTTTGATTGTATTAATAATCAGGAAGCCACTGATATGCTATTTGATGTGGCAAAACATTGGTTATTACAAAAAGGAATGCAGGCAATGGATGGTCCGATCAATTTTGGAGAAAGAGACAGATGGTGGGGGTTGATTGTAGAAGGGTTTCAATCACCATTATATTGTATGAATTATGCTCAGCCCTATTATAAAGTGCTATTTGAAAAATATGGGTTCAAAGAATTTTATGGGCAGTCCTGCTACGGATTAGATCCAAGAAAAGAGTTAAGCGAAAAAATTCTGGAACGGCATGCAAAATTGGCCGAAGACCCCAATTATTCTTCTAGTTATATCGATAAGAACAGACTGGAAAAGTTTGCAGAAGATTTTGTCACAGTTTATAATAAAGCCTGGGCTGGCCATGGGGGTTTGAAAGAATTAAAAAAAGATCAGGTGCTGCTCATGTTTAAAAAAATGAAACCAGTAATGGATGAAAAAATCATCTGGTATGTGTATTATAAAAATGAACCGATAGGCATTTTTATAAATCTTCCAGACCTGAACCAATGGTTTAAATACCTGAATGGGAAATTTGACCTCTTTCATAAAATAAAATTTCTTTGGATAAAAAAAACGAAAAAGAATCATCGCTTTACCGGATTAGTTTTTGGAATTGTTCCAGAATTTCAGGGTAAAGGGGTTGATGCGTATATTATTAATGAGTCAAAACTTGTAATACAACCGCAAACTAAATACACCGATTATGAAATGCAATGGATTGGCGAATTCAATCCTAAGATGATTAACGTTGTAGAAACATTTGGTGATTCTTATCGTTCCCGCAGGCTTATCACCTATCGTTATTTATTCGACCGGACAAAAGAATTTAATCCACATCCGGTTTTGCATTAACCCCTGTCCCCTTAAGAGGGAACTTAGGTCAGGCAACCTTTATCTTTGTGGAAAAGTAATAAAGTATATCAATTGCGAAACGTTAGTTTCGTATTTGTAAGAAAATTTAAATTTAAAGAAAATATATTCCCCCTTTAGGGGACAGGGGCATGGAAAAATTCGTTGTATCAGCCAGAAAATACAGACCACAAACTTTCGACACTGTCGTAGGGCAATCCCATATCACTACCACACTAAAAAATGCAATTAAAAATGAGCAATTGGCACATGCCTTTTTATTTTGCGGACCAAGGGGTGTGGGCAAAACAACCTGTGCAAGAATTTTAGCCAAAACAATTAATTGCGAAAAGCAAACTAAAGAAGGCGAAGCCTGCGATAAATGTTCAAGCTGCACTTCATTTAATGAAGGCGGCTCGTTGAATTATTTTGAACTAGATGGAGCTTCTAATAATTCAGTGGACGATATAAGAGAATTAGTAACTCAGGTTCGGTTTGTACCGCAATCAGGCAAATACAAAGTGTATGTAATAGATGAGGTACACATGTTAAGTTCATCTGCCTTCAATGCTTTTTTGAAGACGCTGGAAGAACCGCCTCCCTATGCTATTTTTATTCTGGCAACTACAGAGAAACATAAAATACTACCAACGATATTAAGCCGTTGCCAGATTTTCGATTTCAAACGCATCACTACAAATGATACAGTCGAACATTTAGAATCTATTTGTAAAAAAGAAAAGATAAAAGCTGAGCAAGCGGCTTTACAAGTCATTGCTCAAAAAAGCGAAGGTTGTTTAAGAGATGCATTAAGCATTCTTGATAAGATTGTAAGTTTTACCAACGGCGAAT
>Ga0209170_1000325_pt1 | contig 22213 bp, 19 predicted proteins | sample KloWWTKNB14_bulk_FD_187178 | JGI IMG/M metagenome (GOLD analysis project Ga0209170, IMG submission 187178) | Active sludge microbial communities from Klosterneuburg, Austria, studying microevolution and ecology of nitrifiers - Klosterneuburg... | ecosystem: Engineered > WWTP > Aerobic digester >...
AAGCTGCTGCAGCAAAAGCGGAATCAGCATTATCTTTTTCAACAGGTGTTGCGTTGGCATCCACAGCATTACCAGTGTTAACTGAAATATAACCTCCGGCTTGAATAATGCGATCAAATGCAGTTCTATCAACCACTAAATCTTTAATAACCGGAAAAGAGTTGGCTCTCCATGGTTCAATTACAATGGTATCGCCATCTTTATAAGCCCTCATGTGTAACTGGCAAGTAGTGTTAGCATGCCATGGGCCATGCGGACGACCATTGATATACATTGAACATGCGCCACAAATTCCTTCTCTGCAATCATGGTCGAATGCAATCGGGTCTTTTCCTTCTCTTATAAGTTCTTCATTTAAAACGTCAATCATTTCAAGAAAAGACATTTCGGAAGAAATATTACTAACAGAATACGTTTCAAATTTACCTATTGACTTGCTATTTCTCTGTCTCCAGACTTTCAACGTAAGATTCATATTGTAATGCTCCATAAAAACGTAGTATAGTTCGTTAATAATTTTATTTATAACTCCTTTGTGTCAGCTTCACTACTTCAAACTCTAAAGGTTCTTTATTTAATTCCCAATTGCTTTCACCTTTATATTCCCAAGCCGATACATAAGCAAAGTTATCATCATCTCTTTTAGCTTCGCCTTCTTCGGTCTGGCTTTCTTCCCGGAAATGACCACCACAACTTTCATTTCTCTGTAAAGCATCTTTGCACATCAACTCTCCCAACTCAATAAAATCAGCAACTCGGCCTGCTTTATCCAGTTCAGGATTCATTTCATTTATTTCACCGGGAACTTTTACATCACTCCAGAATTCTTTTTTCAATTGTTGTATTTCCGAAATAGCTTCAGTTAATCCCTGTGTATTTCGGGCCATACCGCATTTCTCCCACATTATTTTTCCAAGACGCTTATGGAAACTTTCAACAGTTTGCTTACCCTTAATATTCATCAACGTATCAATTCTATCCTTCACAGCTTTTTCTGTTTGCTCAAAAGCTTCATGAGTAGTTGGAATTGGATTCACACTAATTTCATCTGCCAGGTAATTACCTATCGTGTATGGAATCACAAAATAACCATCGGCCAAACCCTGCATCAATGCAGATGCGCCAAGACGATTAGCACCATGATCGCTAAAGTTTGCTTCGCCCAAACAATACAAACCTTTTACATTGGTCATCAATTCATAATCTACCCATAGGCCACCCATGGTATAATGCACCGCTGGATAAATTCTCATTGGCACTTCGTATGGATTTTCGCCGGTTATCTTTTCATACATATCAAAAAGATTACCATACTCTTCTTTCACTACTTCTTTACCCAAACGAATTAAAGTTTCCAAATCAGGATTTTCAATACCTTGTTTCTGAGCTTCTGTTTTTCCGTATTTGTTAATCAGGTTATGTTTAAAATCAAGGTAAACAGCTTGCTTCGTTGTACCTACACCATAACCAGCATCGCATCTTTCTTTAGCAGCTCTAGATGCCACATCTCTTGGCACTAAGTTTCCGAAAGCCGGATATCTTCTTTCCAAATAATAATCTCTTTCTTCTTCCGGAATATCATTTGCTTTTCTGGTATCGTTCTTTTGCTTCGGCACCCAGATACGTCCATCATTTCTTAATGATTCAGACATCAACGTCAACTTAGACTGATTATCGCCACTTACCGGAATACAAGTTGGATGTATTTGTGTAAAGCAAGGATTACCAAACATGGCTCCTTTCTTATGTGCTTTCCAAGCTGCAGTTACGTTGCTGCCCATAGCGTTGGTTGACAAATAAAATACATTACCATAACCACCAGTACAAAGTAAAACAGCATGGCCAAAGAAACGTTCCAGTTCCCCTGTTATCAGATTACGACATATTATTCCTCTTGCTTTATCATCTATCATTACCACATCAAGCATTTCATGGCGACTATACATTTCTACATTTCCCAATGCCACTTGTCTTTCCAATGCCTGATAAGCTCCTATCAATAATTGCTGACCAGTTTGTCCGGCAGCGTAAAATGTTCTTTTTACCTGAGTACCACCAAAGGAACGATTGTTTAATAATCCCCCGTAATCTCTTGCAAAAGGTACTCCCTGCGCTACACACTGATCAATAATATTTACACTCACTTCAGCCAAACGATGTACGTTAGCCTCTCTAGCACGGTAGTCACCACCTTTTACAGTATCATAAAACAAACGGAATGTTGAATCACCATCATTCTGATAATTCTTTGCAGCGTTGATACCACCTTGTGCCGCTATACTATGTGCCCTTCTCGGAGAGTCCTGAAAACAAAAAGCTTTTACTTTATAACCCAGTTCTCCCAACGAAGCAGCAGCAGAAGCTCCAGCAAGGCCAGTACCAACAATAATAACTTCTAGCTTTCTTTTATTAGCCGGGTTCACCAATTTACAATGGCCTTTATAGTCCACCCATTTATCTTCCATTTTTCCGGCAGGAATTTTTGAATTCAACATACTCTTCTATTGAAATGTATAATTTTTATTTACCGAACTTCAGTACTACTATCATCTTCTTTTGCGTCGCACTCTTGTACTGTTGTAATTCTATTCAACTTATTATTGAACCCTTAAAGGGTTCAAGTACATTCTACAACTTTCATTCTCCGGGTTTCACCCGGAGCTACCAACATTTAAGCCCTCCGGACTTTCTTCCTATTCACTATTGCCTATTTACTATTCTATCCAACCCAAATAAAAGCTAACCGGCATTAATGCAAATGCCAGTGGAACGATGATTGAAAAGCCAATTCCAACAGCATTTAATAAGCCAAGATATTTTTTATTGCTAACGCCAATTGTTCTGAATGCACTTTGAAAACCATGCAGTAAGTGCCATGCTAATGAAATACACCCTAGCACATATAAGACCACAACCCAGTTAACTTGAAAAACTTCTTTCATTTTTTCATACAAAGAAATTTCCGGGCCTAATAACCAACCTTGATTACTGCGATTTGGTATCCAAAAATGGATAAAGTGCATTATCAGGAATAACAATATTATAGTACCCAACAAACCCATGCTGCGGCTGTACCATTTGCTTCCTTTATTTCCCATCGAAACAGCATATCCTTTTTTCCTCTTGCTGCGATTTTGTATCTCAAGCATTATCCCCTGCACAATGTGCAAGAGAATACCAAGCATTAACCCAACTTCTAAAATACGGGGCACAACATTTGAACCCATAAAATGAGCTCCGGCTTCAAACATTTTGCCGCCATCATTAGCCCAGATAGTAGCATTCAAACTTACATGTACAATAAGGAAAAGAATAAGAAAAATACCCGTCAATGCCATCACCCACTTTTTGCCAATCGAAGAAGTAAACAGTTCAGACCATTTCATATAAATCTTTCTTAAGTGTAATCAATATGTGCAAAAGTACTATCCAACAGCCAATAAATAACAAAAGATTTAGCTAGAAAGTTCAGCCAAAAAAGCTGATATGTTTAGCCTTCCAGACGATTCATCAATTCAGCATCAATTTTTTTGAATAAATGAAAGGGTCTGTAGATTCTCCAGTTGTCAAGTTCCTTCAGTTCGATAAACTGGTTTAAATGTGCCTGTTTAAAATCATACTGGGTTTGTTCCGGCATGTTTAAACAAACCACCCAGCCATTTTCATCTGTTACATCTTCATGTAGCTCTTCGTAGTAATCTTTTCCATCGCTATGAAAATTCAACACATTTTCTGTAATAAGTACAAATTTATAAATCCCTTCCTCCATAAACTTTTCCAGCACCTCCCTTTTTAATTCCATGATATCGTTTTCTATCGCATCATTCCACTCTCCTATTAATTCTAATACTGCATACTTCTCTTCATAATCTGCAATTAATACTTTAAGGTAAAGTGTCCGGCTGCCAAAATCATCCCACAGCGGATGGATATAATAATTGTAAACAGTTTGGGAGTATTCAAATTGGGAATATGTTCTCCCATAGAATGGCGATTTTTCGTCTTCCTCACTTATGTAAATATGCTGCCAGTTATAAAAGGGTTCAATGTCCTGCATAATCTATGCAAAATTAAGAACAGAATATAACTGTAACAAATATGCACACATATCAAATATTCAGCATTTCAAATAGTGCCTTCAGTAACATAAAACCAAAAATCAGGAAAAGTCTATTCCGATTGCTGACCTTATTAGCACCTTCCATAAAGAATAAATAACGTAATGGTAGGTAGAAAAATAAAAAAAGAAAAGAAAGGAAAAGAAAGAGGAACCAAATGTCGCCTATGGTTTGGGTTTTAGCATTAGCTAACATGGCCATTGCACCTTTTTCCCAAAACACAAAGGATAGTATAGCTACTCCGATAATTAAAAAGAAATCGGCCAACAACTCTCTCCGGAATAAATAATCATCAGAAAATATCCTGCTATGTTTTCGCTTGCTTTTGCCACGATAAACAAGCCAGGTAATAAAAGAAGATACTGATATTGCAATTATAATTGATTGGAAGCTTGTTTCGTTATTCGCTGCAATTGGTAAGTGGAATATATTGCGTAGCTCCGTTTCTGAAAGGATAAAAACCATTAACATAATTAGCCAGTGGCCAATAACTAGAAATATAGTATACGAAACAGGTTTTATTGTTTTAGCTGAATGAGAGAGCCGATAACTCAGTGGTAAATCTTTTAATGCTGCACCACAAATGTAAAATAGTAATGCAGCTAGCATCCAGTGATAAAAACCTTTATCATTTATGAAATCAGTGATTGTAGGGAAAATAAAACCCAGCAGAAAACTAATTGTTAATACAGACCAGTCAAATATAGCAAGCCGATTTTTAAGTATGTAATCCTTTGCTGCTAGCATAGAGTTGTTTTTATTCAAGATTTATTCAGTAAAAAATCTTTCAAAGCTGAATAATCAGCAGGAATGACGATACTGAGCTTGTCTTTTTTCATAATTGGTAAAAGCGAATCCGGAATACTAATAAAATGACCAGTGGCTTTTTCAACTGCTTCCGGAAACTTAACCGGATGTGCAGTTTCGAGGAAAATTCCTTTTTCATTTGGATTGTCATTCAGGTAACGCTGTAATGATAAATAACCAACTGCGCCATGTGGATCAAGAATATAATTTTCTTTTTGATAGACTTCAGCAATCGTTTTCATTGTTTCCTTATCAGAAATGCTATATGAGCTTAATTTGCTTTTTAATTCGGGAAACTGGTGATGAAAGATTTCTAGTATCCTAACAAAATTGCTCGGATTGCCTACATCCATGGCATTGGATAATGTAGTAACTGATTGTCTTGGGATTAATTTTTCTGAATCCAAATATTCTGAAACAATATCATTTGCATTACAAGCAGCTATAAAATGCTTAATCGGCAAGCCAGATTGCATGGCTAATATTCCAGCGCAGATATTTCCAAAATTTCCGCTGGGAACTGATATTACAGGTGGATTATTCTTTTCTTTCCATTGTTTGTATGCAAAGAAATAATAGAATTGTTGCGGCAGCCATCTGGCTACATTGATAGAGTTGGCAGAAGTGAGAAATAATTTTTCTTTAATGTCCTTATCTGTAAATGCTTGTTTCACCATTTGCTGGCAATCATCAAATGTTCCTTGTACTTCTAATGCTTTTATATTCTTGCCAAGTGTTGTTAACTGCTTTTCCTGAACAGGGCTTACTTTTCCCGATGGATAAAGTATAATTACATCTACTCCTTCTACATCATAAAAACCATTGGCAACAGCTCCACCGGTGTCGCCGGAAGTGGCAACGAGAACTGTTACATTACGTTTTATACTGCTTTCAGTGTTCTGACTCAGGAAATGGCCGAGACAACGGCTCATAAATCTAGCACCAACATCTTTAAAAGCCAATGTTGGGCCATGAAATAATTCAAGTGACGAAATTTTGTCATTTACTTCTACCAATGGAATTGGGAAATTCACCGTTTCAGAAACAATTTGAAAAAGACTTTCATCATCAATCGTATTGCCTACATATGGCTTGATGACACGGAATGCAATTTCTTCATTCGAGGTGCTTTCAATTTTATTGATAAGTTCTTTATCAACTTGGGGAATTACTTCCGGAAAATATAATCCCTTATCCGGCGCCTGTCCTTTTATTGTCGCTTCTTTAAAATCAACTATTGGCGATTCTTTATTTGTGCTGTAATACTTCACTGAAAATTGAATATTGTTTATTGATCATTGAATATTATTTATTAATCATTGAATATTTAACTCATTATTTCTACACCTTTCTTATTGATTGTTGTTACATAGGTATTGTAATCAATTCCGATTCGTTCATACACTTCTTTCATAACTGTTTCAACTGCTTCAGCCGTTTTTTTATCCTTACTTAGCATAAACATGGAAGGCCCAGAACCTGAAATGCCACCACCCAAAGCACCGGCTTCTTTGCATTTATTTTTCACTTCATCGAAACCCGGAATAAGAATACTGCGTACAGGTTCTATGATCACATCTTCCAATGAACGGCCAATCAGGTCAACATCATTCTTTAAAAATCCTGTTACCAATCCTGCAATATTTCCCCATTGTTTGATAGCATCTTTTAATAAAACTTGCTGACGCAGAATTTGTCTTGCATCAGAAGTTCTTACTTCTATTTGCGGATGTACAATTGTTACAAATAAATCTGGCGATGAAAGCGGAATAATATCTAACGGATGTATAGAACGAATCAAACTTACTCCACCTAAAATACAGGGAGCAATATTATCGGCATGTTTTACACCCGAAGCCAATTTTTCACCGTTCATGGCAAACTGTGCCACTTCGTCGGAAGAAAATATATTTCCTAATAAATGATTAGCTGCTACTGCTGCTCCGGCGGCACTTGCTGCACTGGAACCAATTCCGCTTCCGGGTTTGATATGTTTATCAATTATAATTTCAAATCCAATTTTATTATCCATACTTTCTATGATGGATAATAATACAACACCTGCCACATTTTTTTCAGGTTCAGTTGGTAAGTTGAAATTGTCCTTATTATGAATAATGACTTTGGGTTCATCAATTAAAGTCAGCTCCATTATATCATATGGCTCTTTCAATGCCATTCCCAAAATATCAAACCCACAAACAAGATTTGCAACAGTTCCGGGACTATGTACTTTAACTGAGCCCCCTAAATCCCCCGTATGGGGGACTTTAGTCTCCGAATTTGTAAACTTTCCTTTTTCTTTTATCGGTTCCAATTCTTTAATTTATGTATTTACAATTCTTGTAAAAATTTTTAAATTTTGTGATTCGAAAGCCCCTCCTTCCGAGTTCCCTGAAAGGGAACGAACGGAGTTCAAGGGAGGCCTTTAAACTTTGCTTGCTCTTATAATATCTGCGAATACACCACTAGCAGTTACTTCTGCTCCTGCACCTGCTCCTTTAATCACAAGAGGTTGTTCAGGGTATCTGTCTGTATAAAATAACACCACATTGTCTTTTCCATATAAATGGTAAAGATCATGTTTAGGATCAATATGCTGTAACCCTACTGATGCTTTACCATTATCAAAGGAAGCTACAAATTTCAATTTGCATCCGGCAGCATCAGCTTCCTTAACCAATTTTTTAAAATGTTCTTCTTCATTCGCCATTTCTTTATAAAAATCTTCTACAGTTCCTTGCATACAAGCTGGTGGCATAAATGAGTTATTGGCAATATTATCCATTTCTATTTTTACACCAGCTTCTCTTGCAAGAATCATAATCTTCCGCATTACATCTGTGCCACCTAAATCTAATCTTGGGTCTGGCTCTGTATAACCTTCATCTTGTGCTTGTTTAACTACGTCAGCAAATTTCCTTGTGCCATCGTAATTATTAAACACAAAATTCAATGTTCCACTTAATACTGCTTGTATTTTATGCACTCTATCACCGCTATGTACTAGGTCATTTAATGTAGCAATGACAGGTAGCCCTGCACCAACATTTGTCTCAAACAAAAACTGACTGTTGAATTCTCTTGCCAGGTCTTTTATCTTTTTATAATTATCGTAAGCAGATGAAGCTGCTACTTTATTACAAGCAACAACTGAAATACTATTTTCTAATAATTGATCGTACACTCCAGCCACTTTATCATTGGCGGTGATATCAACAAAAATTGAATTGCGTAGGTTTCGGTTAATTATCTCATCAACAAAACCCTGTAAACTTGCAGGATTTCCATCATTTAGTTTTTCTTTCCAATTATCCAATGGAATTCCCTCTTCGTCAATAAGCATTTTGCGGCTGTTGCTCAATCCGACAACTCTTAACTGTAAGTTCATTCTTTCTTTTAAGAATTCGGCTTGCTGATTTATTTGTGCCAATAATTTTCCGCCAACATTTCCTGTTCCGGAAATAAATAAGTTTATAAGTTTAAATGTTGTTTCAAAGAATTCTTCATGCAATACGTTTATTGCTTTCTTTACATTTTTGGTGGCAATAACTGTTGAAATATTCTTTTCAGACGAACCTTGTGCAATAGCTCTGATGTTTACACCGTTTCTGCCCAGTGCGCCAAACATTCTGCCACTAATACCGGTATGATTCTTCATATTCTCACCAACCAACGCAACAATCGAAAGATCTGCTTCAACTTTCAAGGGTTCTACTTTCTGCAATGCAATTTCATTTGCAAAAGCAATGTCAATACTATGTTTTGCTTTTCCAGCATCTTTCGAATCAATGCCGACACAAATGGAATGCTCAGATGAACTTTGAGTAATCAGAATCACATTGATCTTTTCACTGCTCAATGCTTCAAACAATCTTTTTGAAAAACCGGGAATACCAACCATTCCACTTCCTTCCAAACTTATTAAAGCAATATTATTGATGCTTGAAATTCCTCTTACTATATTTCCATTTGAAGAACTTGTCGACTCAATCAATGTGCCAGCATCTGTTGGTGCAAATGTGTTTTTTATCCAAACAGGAATGGCTTTATTCATTACCGGTTGAATAGTTGGGGGATAAATTACTTTAGCCCCAAAATGCGACAGTTCCATCGCTTCCTGATAGGAAATGTTGGGAATGATGCGGGCATTGCTTGTTAGCCTTGGGTCGGCCGTCATCATGCCACTAACGTCTGTCCAAACCTCAAGTGCTTTTGCATTTAATGCTGAAGCAATGATTGCCGCCGTATAATCTGAACCGCCTCTTCCTAAAGTAGTTGTAACTCCGTTTTTATCTGTGGCAATAAAACCGGGTACAATGATAATTGATGCCGATTGTGAATTATAGTAACCATTTATTTTAGATTCTGTTTCTTTAAAATCGACTTCGGCTGCTGTAAAAGCAGAATTGGTAACAATCAGTTCTTTTGCATCTTTCCAAACTGCATCCACTTTATTTGCATTAAAAGCTGCTGCGATAATTTGAGACGAAATCCATTCGCCATAACTACTGATACGATCTTTTGATCTTGCTGTTAGTTCTCCCAATAAAAAGATACCATTACAAATATCTTCCAGTTCATTACAACTTTTCTTTACCAAACTTAATAACTGGCTTTGCTGTTCTACCGGAATCAATTGTTTTACGGCTTCAAGATGTCTTTGCTCAAATTCGCTGAGTTTTTCTTTATACAATTCATTACCCATTTCAGCTAATGAAGCAGCATTCAGCAACAAATCCGTTACACCGCCTAATGCAGAAACAACCACAATCGTTTTATCTTTTTGCGATGACAGCTTTACAATCTCTATTACCTTTTTTATGTTTTCGGCATTGGCAACCGAAGTACCTCCGAATTTTAAAACCTGCATGTACCACTGATTAAAATGAAAAAAAAATGATTTAGGAATATTCTTATGAAGTTATCCTTCTAAGTGTAGCATAAAGCCCAATGATGATATGGAAATATACAACCCTTAACGGGTTGTTGTAATTGTTGTGGTAGTAATGGAAGCCATTACAGGAGTAGAGAAATTGATATTTGTGTATTTTTTTACCACTTTGTATTCTGTGTGATCCACAATATAGAAATAAATCTTTAAAAGGCAATTATTGGTGCATTAAAATTTTCCGCTTCTGCCCCAACCCGAAGGGAGATACAGTTATTATTATCGACCATTTCTGCTCAATCCTATAAGTTTTTAGAATCCGAAACTGAGAAAATATTAATGCACTCAATCATTCAGCAAAAGAATCTGCGGCTTTTTTTACGCTTCCGAATTTCAGCAAAAGATTTTTTGCTTTCTCATAATTGGTTTCACTTATTCTTTCCATCAGCATTTTGGTACCACGGTCAACCAATTTCTCATTGGTCAGTTGCATATTCACCATCTTATTACCTTCTACTCTTCCCAATTGTATCATAGCTGTTGTTGAAATCATATTCAACACCAACTTCTGTGCAGTTCCACTTTTCATTCGAGTGCTGCCAGTAACAAACTCAGGCCCTACAACAACTTCTATCGGAAAATCAGCAGCTTCACTTACCGGGGAACCGGGATTGCATGCAATACTTCCTGTAATAATTTTTCTTTTTTTACATTCTTCCAATGCGCCAATTACATACGGTGTGGTTCCACTCGCTGCAATTCCAACTACAACATCTTTTTCACTTACATTATAGGCTTCGAGATCTTTCCAACCTTGTTCTTTATCGTCTTCTGCATTTTCTACGGCATTTGTAATTGCTTTTTCTCCCCCAGCGATTATACCAATTACTAATCCGTAGGGAACACCATAAGTTGGGGGACATTCGCTGGCATCGAGTATTCCTAATCTTCCACTAGTTCCAGCACCAATATAGAAAAGGCGACCGCCCATCAGCATTTTGTCGGTAACAGCTTCTACCAGCTTTTCAATTTGTGGAATTGCTTTTTCAATTGCAGCAGGAACAGTTTTGTCTTCTGAATTTGTATTGACGAGAATTTCACCAATCGACATTTTTTCCAGATTGTGAAAACGACTTGGTTGCTCGGTTATTTTTTCGAATGCCATACTTGTGTTCATATTTTAGCTGTGGTATGCTACTAAACCTTCCATCGGATTTTTCAACACCTTACCCAATTCAAACTCGTAACTGTTGCAAAGTTGCTGCACTACGTCTTTAAAACCAAATGCAATACTTCCGGCAAAATGAACGGGCATTGTCCATGTTTCCCTGTACTTGCAAAGATGGTTAAAGAAGAAGTCATTTATTCCATCTTCAATAATATTTTCAATCATATAATGTCCGCGGTTTTCTGCAAGGAACTTGGCAAACCCTGCCAGATAGCGGTTTGGCAACGGTTTTTTATATACGTTTTCTAATATTTCAGCGGCATTTGTTGTATAAGTAAGATCAAAACGGCCTCTCAATTCATAATCAAAAGTACCGTACAGATAGTATTGAATAACTTTTCGTCCAAGATAGGCTCCGCTACCTTCGTCTCCCAGCACATATCCCAGTCCTGGGCTATTTTTCACAATTCTTTTCCCATCATAATAGCAAGAATTGGAACCAGTGCCAAGAATACAGGCAACTCCCTTTTCTCTTCCACATAATGCCCGGGCAGCGGCCATCAAATCATGGGTTACCTCTATTTTAGCTCCTGCAAAGACTTTGCTTATTGCTTTCTTTACGGACTTTACATTTGTCGGATTGGCACAACCGGTTCCATAATAGAAAACTTCTCCAACTTCAATATTTTTAAGTTTTGGCTTCAATTCCTTTTGTAATAAATCTATTATCTGCTCTGTATTTAAAAAGTAGGGACTTATTCCCTGAGTAATGATGGTTTTCTTTTTCCCGTTATTTATCAAACACCACTCTCCTTTTGTGGCTCCACAGTCAGCTATTAATTTTACTTCCGGCATAAAGATTTGTTGAATTAGATGAACAGAAATTTGCTTTCCGCTCAAATCAAGTATTTTGCGTCAAATTACACAATAAAGTATTATGATGGTGAATAAAAAATTGCAAGTTTGGTTACCGTTACTATTTTCTTTGGTTTTAATAATTGGAATGTTGTTGGGTTACAAGCTGAATGATAAGGGAGGGAATAAAAATGGCTTTTTTGCATCCAACAGCAGCAACTCATTACAAGAAGCACTTGACCTTATAAAATTAAGATATGTTGACTCTGTAAATATTGGAGAACTTGAAGGGAAAGCGATACAGGAAATAATGACGGAATTAGACCCACATTCTGTTTACCTGCCACCAGTAAAAGTGCAATCCGCCAATGAAGACCTGGCAGGAAATTTTGAAGGAATCGGATTAGAGTTCAATGTATTTAGTGATACAGTAAATATTGTTTATGTAATCCCAAATGGCCCAAGTGATAAGGCAGGTTTGTTAATTGGTGATAAAATAGTTGCAGTTAATAAGGTTTCACTAACCCAGAAAACATTTGACACGGACAGCATAAAAAAATATATCCGTGGTGATAGAGGCTCAACAGCCGACTTGCAAATAATAAGAGAGTCAAAACAATTATTAGTATCTGTAACAAGAGGAAACATTCCCGTTTCTTCTGTAGATGCTGCTTATATGATTGAAAAAACGACTGGTTATATAAAACTGAACAAGTTTACAGAAAACAGCTATGAGGAATTTATGCAGGCAATGGAAAACTTGCAAAAACAAGGAATGCAAAGCCTCATTTATGATTTGCGGGGAAATGGAGGCGGTTTTATGAATGAAGCGGTAGATATGGCGGATGAATTTTTAGATGGCGATAAACTTATTGTGTACACGGCTGGTGTTAATAATAAGAAAAGAGAATACCGTTGCAAAAGACCAGGCTTATTTGAAAAAGGCAAGCTAGTATTATTAGTAGATGAATTATCTGCAAGTGCCAGCGAAGTATTAGCAGGTGCTTTGCAAGACTGGTGTAGGGCAACAATAATTGGTCGCCGTACTTTTGGAAAGGGCTTAGTGCAGGAACAATATCCGCTTAGTGATGGTTCTGCAATCCGATTAACTGTTGCGAGATATTACAGTCCTTTGGGAAGAAGCATTCAGCGATCCTATGAAAATGGGAAGAAAGTTTATATGGATGAATTGTGGGAACGTTTTAATAGCGGCGAATTACTTTCTGCAGATTCTATAAGATTACATACAGATGATAAAAGGTTTATGACGAGTTGTAAGGATACATTGTATGGAGGTGAAGGAATTACTCCTAACTTTTTTGTACCATTAGATACCAGTTTTTCTCAACGAAAAATAGTGAGGTTGTTGACAGAAACAAATATCAGCAACATTATTTATCTGTATTACATGGAAAACAAACAGCAGCTTGCTCAATATAAAACAGCACATGATTATGAGCAAAGCTTTGATGCAACTGGCCTTTGGAATAAACTTGTGAAAACAGCAAATGGTTCTTATGATTTCAGCAAACTATCTGCACAAGAAAAGAATTTGCTGCAACAAAGACTAAAAGCTCAATTAGCAAGGTATAAATGGAGAAACGATGGTTTTTACCAGGTAATGAATAATGAAGATGCTGTCATAAGAAAAGCATTGGAAAAGATATAAAATAAAAAATGCTGCCTAGCTTTTGCAAGGCAGCATTTAGATTTGCTGTGAGGTTTATTAAATTATTGCTTCTCTTTATTATCATCCCACCATTTCTTTTCCATTTTGTAAGAACCAAGCAATCCCAAACCGCCGCCAATTGCTATAAGGGCAAAATAAATCGGTACATTTTTATCGCCCTGATTTCCAAATTTATTAATCTCAACCGGCAACATATAGTTGTCCATTAGGTAAGCTAGAAATAAGCCTACCCCTGCTCCAATCAGCAACAAAGCCCATTTCAGGTTTTTATAGGGAGCTGGTCGGTTAGCAAACTCTTTAGGATTCATTCCTTTTTCTATCATCGCCAGATTCTGACGGGTTTTCAGATAATAAATGCCAAATATCATGGCAAAACCACCTGCAAACATGGTAATCGGTACTAAAGCTTCTCCTCCACTCATAATTGTAAATTTATTTTTTAATAATTTGTTTTCTAGTTGTTTTATCAGACAACATGGTTTTAAATCTGGTTACACTTTTAAAGAACTATTTTTCTGAACCAGCTTACAAATAATAAGACTACGGCAGATTAAATGAGGTTACAGGTCTTTTCTGAGGCCTACCTTTATATTATATATACATTCAAATTGTCGTATTTTGTACTGTAACCTAATCAATTATCATGTAGTCTTACTAAATGAATGTCTACCGGACTGAATGATAATGAAATCATTAGCGAAGTGCTGAATGGTAACCAACAAGCTTATGCTGTGCTGGTGAACCGCTACCAAAACTATGTTTTTACGCTTTGCCTTCGGATTGTGAAAGGCAGAGAGGATGCAGAAGAAGTGGCGCAGGATGTATTTATTAAGGCTTATAAATACCTGGCTGATTTTCGGGGAGCGGCAAAATTTACTACCTGGCTTTACACCATCGTCAATAATACCTGCATCAGTTTTTTAAGAAAAAAGAAATTAGACATTCATTCGTTGGATAATGAGAAAGTTTTTGAAGTAGCCGATAGCCAGGATTCGGGAATGAGGGCAAATTTGGTAGAACAGAAATCAAGAATCTCTATGGTGAATGAAGCGATTGGCTTATTAAATCCTGCAGATGCAGAAATAATTACCTTGTTCTATAAAGCAGAACAATCGCTGGAAGAAACAGCTCAAGTTTTAGGTATAGAAGTAAATGCAGCCAAAGTAAGACTGCATAGAGCAAGGACAAGATTAAAAGAGAAAATGGAAACACATTTTATAGAGGAAGTAAGAAACTTATAGCCCCTGTCCTCCCGAAAAAATCGGGACAGGCTCTAAAGGGGAACTTAGGCTGAATCAACAAAATTGAATATAAAAACTCATTAAATGAAAGGAGGCATAATATGACAGATAATAACTCATATACATCTTCAGGAAATGAAGGAATGGAATATCGTCTTTGGAATTTTATTGACGGCTCAGTAAAAATAGATGAAAAAACAGTAATTGAAAAATTACTGCAAACGGATGCTAGCTGGAAAGCAAAGTATAATGAACTCTTGCAGGTAAACGATCTGTTGAAGTCTTCGGAACTTGAAGCACCATCCATGCGGTTCAGTAAGAATGTAATGGAAGAAATTTCGAAGTTGCATATTGCACCTGCTACTAAAAATTATATCAACAATAAAATAATCTGGGGAATTGGTTTTTTCTTTATTGCGTTATTAATTGGGTTACTAGTTTATGGATTTGGTCAAATGGAGTGGACAAGTGGAAGCGAAAGCAGCATTTCAAAAAATATAAACAAGATCGATTTTAGTAAATTCTTTAACAACTCATTTGTGAATGCTTTTATGATGATTAATGTGATACTTGGATTATTCTTATTGGATAATTACTTAAACATAAAAAGAAAAGCATTTCGTAAAGAAGCTTGATGCTTTTAGTAGCATTTAGTTCGGTAAAACCCTGCTGATTACAGTAGGGTTTTTGTTTTATATAAACTCTTTTTCATCAAACTCCTCTCATTCAAAAAACTTACCTTTGCGGCTTAAATGATTGCAATGGATATTAAGAATAACATATTAGAAACTATTGGTAACACTCCGCTTATTAAGTTGAATAAAATAACTAAAGATGTTCCCGGATTAGTATTGGCTAAAGTTGATTATTTCAATCCTGGTAATTCTATTAAAGACCGTATGGCATTGAAGATGGTAGAAGTAGCAGAGAAAGAGGGTAAATTAAAACCCGGCGGCACCATCATTGAAGGTACCAGTGGAAATACAGGAATGGGATTGGCGTTGGCAGCAATAATAAAAGGGTACAAATGTATTTTCGTTACTACTGATAAGCAATCGAAAGAAAAAGCTGATATTTTAAAAGCTGTAGGTGCCGAAGTAATTGTATGCCCTACCAACGTTGCTCCGGATGATCCAAAAAGTTATTATAGCGTAGCAGCAAGATTGGCAAAAGAAGTTCCTAACTCTTATCATATGAACCAGTATGATAACCTTGCCAATCGTTTGGCACATTACGAAACAACAGGCCCGGAAATTTGGAAACAAACAGATGGAAAAATTACTCATCTTGTTTGCACAGCGGGAACGGGTGGAACTATAACAGGAACGGCACAATACCTGAAAGAAAAAAATCCAAACATTCAGATATGGGCAATTGATGTGTACGGCTCATTGCTTACAAAATATTATCGCACCGGCGAAGTAGATATGAATGAAGTGCATCCGTACATCAGTGAAGGATTTGGCGAAGATTTTGTTCCGAAGAATTATGACATGTCTGTCATCGATTATTTTGAACAGGTTACAGATAAAGATGGCGCCGTAATGGCAAGAAAGCTGGCGAAGGAAGAAGGAATTTTTTGTGGATACAGTGCCGGTAGTTGCATACAAGGATTAATGCAGTTAAAAAACAAGTTGAAAAAAGATGATGTGACTGTTTGTATTTTCCATGATCATGGCAGTCGCTATGTTGGTAAAATATATAATGATCAGTGGATGATAGAAAGAGGTTTTTTGGATGTAAAAACATTTAAAGATGTTGTTAGTTCAAGAAACACAAAACGATTAATCACAGTAGAACCTACACAAACTGTATTAGAAGCTGTTGAGTTGATGAAAAAATTTGACATCGATCAGATTCCTGTTGTAAATTGTAATGGCCCGATGGGTGCTATCAGCGAAAGCGGATTATTTCAAAAGATATTTAACAACCCAGAGATAAAAAACTCCAAAGTAGAAGACGTATTAGAGCCATCTTTCCCAATAGTAGCATTTGATACACCCGTTGAAAAGCTTCGTAGCCTTATCAATAAAGAAAATGGTGCTGTTTTAGCAAAAGATGAAGCAGGCAATTTTCATATTGTTACCAAATACGATGTTATACAAGCATTAGGAAATTAATAAGCAATAATGTTGAAGGTTGATTTCGGTCATCTCCGGTAACGTTTCCGGAAGCCTTTTCCCGTATAATTACGTTGTTTCTTGTGGGCTATCCCTAAAAACAAGAGTGCAGTATTACTAATAATGTGGTAAATACCGTCGTAATAAAATAGGGTTGTTTTGCTCTATAATATTAAAGATTTGCCAATTATTTTTGTCTTCCAATCATCCAATATCAATGTCCAATTAACAAAACCAAAACCAATTCCTAAGAAAACCAATTAAGACCAACGTCCGATTGAAAAACCAAAGAAGATCAGATCCTTGAAAAACCGTTCGAAGTCCAAACATCCTTGAAGAAAAACCAAAGTGTCACCGTGTCCAAATCCAATGAAAAGATTCAAAGTCCGGAACCCTCCTGCTAAGTAAAATTAGCAGGAGGCGCGGTGAACCAATTAAACCTCCTATCCTTATAATTTTCCTGATTTTTTCCAATTCCAAAATTTGCAGTAAATTTCTGCATGCCCGTTTTTAAAGACCAAACCCGAAGAACCATTTTTATTGACGCTTATCCAAAGCGGATTATTTCCATTGTACCATCGCAAACGGAATTACTGGCTGATCTTGGTCTATCTGACGAAGTTGTTGGTATTACTAAGTTTTGTGTACATCCCAATGAATGGTTTCGTAGCAAAGCAAGAGTTGGCGGAACCAAGCAATTGAATATTGAAACTATTCATGCTTTACAGCCCGACCTCATTATCGCCAACAAGGAAGAAAATGTAAAAGAGCAGATTGAAGAGTTGGAAAAGCATTTCCCTGTCTGGATTAGCGATGTAAATAAACTTACTGATGCCTATGAAATGATTGAACAAATTGGAATAATCAGCAATAAAGAAAGTAAGGCGAAGATGTTAATCAGCCATATCAAAGAAAACTTTTCCCAACTTCAACATTCAAACTCAAATCCCCAAACTATCTATCTTATTTGGCAAAAGCCATATATGACCGTTGGTGGTGACACTTTTATTCATTCTATGATTGAAGCAGCAGGGTTTCAAAATATATACGCCAATTCAACAAGATATCCGGAAGTAACAATTGAAGAATTGAAAGCTAAGAACCCTGATTTAATTATACTTTCTTCTGAACCATTTCCTTTTAACCAAAAACATATTGATGAGTTACAAGTTCATTTACCAACTACTAAAATAGTATTGGCCGATGGTGAAATGTTTAGCTGGTATGGCAGCCGATTAATAAAAGCTCCTGCATATTTTGCAACAGTTTCCGAACAAATTGTACGACCTTAGAAACAATTCACTCTTTACTAAATGAACTTTAGCGAAAAAAATAATGATGTAGAACTCAACGAAGGTGATAAACCTTCCAGAAAGAAGCCGATGTATCCTGTAAATGAGAAGCTACGTCATTACCTTAAAAATCATGGCCGTGAAGTAAAGTTATCAGTATCGTATAATGACCTACTAAATTTCACTTGGTCAACACCTATAAAAGATAAAAACGGAAATAATACTTTATGGGAAAAAACATCATATGACAGTCGTGACTGGAATTTCATCCGTGAAGGATTAGTAAAAATATATGCTGCATTAAAAACAGAAGGCGATTATAGTTTTCTCAGTCATTTTGATGTGGCTAGAGTAGATTATTGCACTTTTGGCAATTCGAATCCTTTTCGTATAAGAATCGTAAATAAATTCAACGACAATTACGATCATTACTATATTAAAATTGCAGATGCATCCAGAATATATGGATTAGAATTGGAGCATATCCTCTCTCCTAACCGCATCATTTTTTTTACCAGTGATAATACATTAGTAGAAGAACATATTCCCGGCATTCCAGGTGATATGTTTGTTAGTCAGTTTTTGAATGCTCCCGATATGAATAAGATCAGGATTGCAAAGGAGTTTGTAAAGTTTAATGAAAGATGTTTTGTACGATTGCTTGGCGATATGCGTAGCTACAATTTTGTAATTGATATTACACCGGATATTGAGGATTATCAATATCGCATCCGCTGTATTGATTTTGACCAGCAATCGTATGAGGGAAGAAAGAATTTATACTTTCCGCAATTCTTTAAAGAGAACTTCCCTTTTGTACAATTATGTCTTTCGCATTTAAACAACGAATCCATAGCTCAATATCAGTTTGAAGAAAGAACAATGATTACATTCCGGCTGGTTTCTTCCCGTTATAGAATAAAGGAATTATTGGACATAATGAAAGATGATGAAATATCTACGCCAGAAAAAATGCAACAACTAATAGAAGAATTGAACAATTATCATAACACCAATCATTTTAGCAGGTGTAAATCCATTGGCGATATTGTAAAAACAAACTTAAAGCAAACCCTTCGTAAAAATCTGCTATTGGTGCAGAAAAACCTGGGTAAGAATAGTGATTAACAATTGTCAAATTGCAGCATAAATAGAATAAAACAAAACCGTTATCTTAGCGAAAATATAAACAGATTTTCTGTTCTCTATTTTTAAACTTAACCAAAATTAGAAATGAAAAAGTATAAAGCCGGTGTGCTGTTCGGTGAAGAACTGGAAGCCCTTTTAAATGATGCGAAAGACAATGAATTTGCTTTGCCAGCGGTAAACACTATTGGTACCAATACCATTAATGCTACATTGGAAACTGCAGCTAAAGTAAATTCACCTGTCATAATCCAATTTTCGAATGGCGGTGCACAGTTTATTGCCGGTAAAGGAATGCCGAATGATCAATTACAAGGAAATATTTCTGGAGGAATTTCCGGTGCATTACATATACATAACGTTGCAAAGCATTACGGTGTGCCTGTAGTTTTGCATACAGACCATGCTTCAAAAAAATGGCTGCCCTGGATTAGTGGATTGTTAGATGCCGGTGAACAATTTTTTAAAGAGAAAGGCCAACCACTTTTCAGTTCGCATATGCTTGATTTGAGCGAAGAACCTATTGAAGAAAACATAGCGACATCTGTGGAATTCTTTAAAAGAATGAAGCCGCTTGGTATGGCGATTGAAATCGAACTCGGTGTAACGGGTGGTGAGGAAGACGGCGTTGATAACAGTAATGTAGATAATTCAAAACTATATACACAGCCTGAAGATGTTGCTTATTCCTATAAAGAATTGAATAAAGTCGGTAACATGTTTACCGTAGCGGCTGCTTTTGGTAATGTACACGGTGTATATAAGCCAGGTAATGTTGAGCTTCGTCCTGAGATATTAAATAACAGCCAGATATTTATTGAAAAAGAATTGGGCACAGGTCCTAAACCAGTTTGGTTTGTATTTCATGGAGGCAGTGGTTCTCCGCAAAATCAAATCAGAGAAGCAATTGGCTATGGCGCTATTAAAATGAATATTGATACAGATTTACAATGGGCTTTCTGGGAAGGTGTGCTTGAAAATTATAAAAAGAGTGAGCCATATCTACAAGGTCAACTTGGAAATCCAGATGGTGCGGATAAGCCGAATAAAAAATACTACGATCCAAGAGCATGGCTTCGTAAAGGTGAAGAATCATTTATCAAAAGACTTGAAGTTGCTTTTGATGATTTGAATTGTATAAATAGAAATGCTTAATTTCTTAACAGACTAATTGCTTATACTGCCCCCGAATTTTTTCGGGGGCATTTTTTATTAGAAACTCTTGATTATTAGCAATTTTCCCTCATTATTTGAGCACAAACTACAAACCCCAAACTTCTATATATTTGTAACTCAACAAGTAGCTATGTCGAAACAAATAGAAGACTTTGATGCAAATCTGGCTGGAGAAGATGGAAAAACCGAAGAGACTAAAGCCAGTTGGTTTAAAAGAATGAAAAAAGGCATTAATACCAAGACTTCAGAGAAAAAAGAAACTCCCGAAGGCCTTTGGGTCAAATGTCCGGATTGTAATCATATCGGAACGATGAACGATTTGAGAGAAGTATTATTCGTTTGTCCAAAATGTAATTTTCATCATAGAATAAACAGTAGTGAATACTATGACCTGTTATTTGATAATAGCGAATACACTGAGCTTTTTGAAAACATACGAAGCAAAGACTTTCTTGAATTCACCGATTTGAAGCCTTACAAAAAAAGATTGGAAGATACCTGGAGCAAAACAGACCTGAAGGATTCGATGAGAGTTGCTGTAGGAAAAGTAGGCGGACATGATATTGTAATTGCCTGTATGGATTTTGAATTTATCGGCGGATCATTAGGAAGTGTGATGGGAGAAAAATTTTCGAGAGCTGTGGATCATTGTATGAAACATAATATGCCGTACATGGTAATTAGCAAAAGTGGTGGTGCTAGAATGATGGAAAGTGCTTTTTCATTAATGCAATTGGCAAAAACAAGCGGTAAGCTTTCACAATTAAGCGATGCAAAACTTCCTTATATCTCTTTATTAACTGACCCTACTTTCGGAGGCATCTCCGCATCGTTTGGAATGCTTGGTGATTTGAATATCGCAGAACCAAATGCCTTAATCGGATTTGCAGGGCCTAGAGTAATAAAAGAAACCATAAAAAAAGATTTACCGGAAGGTTTCCAACGCAGTGAATTTATCCTAGAGCATGGCTTTTTAGATTTCATAGTTCCAAGAAAGGAGTTGAAGCATAAATTGACTACTGTGTTATCGCTTTTTAAAAACTAACACTCCTATCAGACAGCATTTCTATATTACTTATTAATGGCAGAATTAAAAAACAGACAAGCTTATCATGAATTCTTTATCGATGCAAAGTATATAGCAGGAATGATGTTGCTAGGTACTGAAGTAAAATCGCTACGAGATAACAGAGCTAGTTTTAATGATAGTTATTGCCTTATACATAAAGGGGAAGTATGGCTGAAATCATTACATATAGCCGAATATTCACACGGCAATGCCAATAATCATGATCCATTAAGAGATCGAAAACTATTATTGAAAAAAAAGGAAATAAAAAAGATAGAAGGTAAACTAAAGGAGAAAGGACACACCATTATTCCGCTACGGATATTTTTTAATGATAAGGGGCTGGCGAAAATTGAAATAGGACTTGCAAAAGGTAAAAAACTACATGACAAACGAGATAGTATCAAGAAAAAAGATGTAGAAAGAGAAATGAAACGTTTTTTAAAATAACATTTGTGTAAAACTTCCTTCCTGCGTAAAAATAGTTTTGCCGATATTACAAAGCCATGAAGAAATTGTTGCTACTGATTTTATTGTTTTCTTCTATATATGCCAGTTCACAATCTGTATTTGGTTATTGGTATGGCAATGCCAATGTAAAAACAAACAGCTCTGCAAATAACTACCTGGTGGAAATGGT
>Ga0209170_1000330_pt1 | contig 22011 bp, 22 predicted proteins | sample KloWWTKNB14_bulk_FD_187178 | JGI IMG/M metagenome (GOLD analysis project Ga0209170, IMG submission 187178) | Active sludge microbial communities from Klosterneuburg, Austria, studying microevolution and ecology of nitrifiers - Klosterneuburg... | ecosystem: Engineered > WWTP > Aerobic digester >...
CAAATCAACGACCGACTTCGACAACCCGCTTCATCACCTGACTCTTCGCGGTTGTGCAGGTGTCGAAGGGACGCCCGATTGCAACATTGAATGATGGAAGGGATATCGCAGCACGTTCCATGCGCATGCCGCACTGACCGGCGAGGGCCGATCAGCCGAGTGGATCAATTTGCAGGAAAGCACGATGTAGCGCCTCGCTCCCGGACACGTGTCAGGGCGCGCCCCTCCAGATTCCTCCCGGGTGAGTAGAACCGGCTCGGGAAATGTGCTAATTCTCCAGTCGCGCGTCGTATCAGTATCGGCCGTGACTTCGGTACGGCGTCGCCGACTTGCAGGGGACTACCTGTGGCAGTCGAGATGCGCAGTTGCCAGACCCGTGCGAAAGCCAACGCACATGGCCGCCGCGCAATCGTCGTTTCGATGTTGTCGATGGCAGTCAATGCGTTCGGTGCGAATCCCGCAACGTCACCGCCACAGTTCTCGCCCGACCGGGAGGCCATACTGCGAATCGAATCGATCGCATTGCCGCCGGTCCTGTTGCCCGGTGATCTGGAAAACGAACGGCTGACGCGCGAGGTTTTCGAAGAGCTCACGCTGGTCCTGGCTCTGAAGGGCTATGTTCTGCATCGCGTTGGTCGCACCGCGCTTCGGTCCGGCCCACGTCCGCCGTCGCTTGGCGACTTGAGCGCAGACGCTCTTGCAGACTTGTTGCCTGACGGCGGCACGCACTATCTTCTTTGCTGGATGGACAATGTGCAGGCAGGGCGCGGTGGTGACGCCAATAGCGCAACATCGATACATCTTTCGGCTGCGCTCATCGACAGGAATGCGAAACGTATCCTCTGGCGAAACGCGGCCAGTCAAGGGCGAATAGCGTTCCCTGCCAGCACGCCTCTTCTGACGTGGCTTGCCTTTCAGCACGCAACCCAGCCATATGTGCCGGACGCCCTGCGCCAGAGCGAGTTCGATCGCGCACTACGCGAATCGACCGAGCTCGGCCAAAGTCTGTTGGATCTCGTGTCGCCGACAGTAGTTGCGGTGCGCAATTTGCTGGGGAGCTTCCCGGAACGCCCGATGCGCTGACTCAACATGGGGAGTGAATCGATGAAGCCAATTCGCCCGTTTGTGCTTCTCTCATCGCTCGCGCTTGCGGCAATAGTCGCAGGCTGCGCCAGTCTCGCCGTTGATCGAATGTTGCCGCCGGTCAAGGCCGCACCGACGCCTCGCTTCGACGCTGCGCTGCGCGCACTGCCCGTGACGGGCGCCCGCCAGGAGATGTTTGGCGGCCCAGCCCTGGTTTCGAACGAGATGTACTGCGACACATTGGTGCAGGCGCTGAAGCAGTCAAACCTCTTTCGCCATGTCTCGACGGAGGGTCAAGGTGACTATGAGCTGCACACAGAGCTGTTCGCGCAGGGCCAGGGTGATGTCGCCCTCACCTATCGTTCCGCGATGGTCGTGCAGTATCGAATCGTTGACACTCGAACTCGCGCTGAAGTGTGGAAGAAGGGATTCAATTCGCGCGAGCAGGTCTCGGTCTCGCAGGCCTTCTCGGGCGCCAAACGAACCGTTACCGCGCAGGAAGGCAGCGTGCGTGACAACCTGGCGCAACTGATAGCTGCGTTGTCGACCGCGGAATTCAAGCAGGTTGGCCGATAGGGCCTCTGATCCCCACGGTGGGGTCGATCGAGCGCGACGGGGATGCTGGCTGCAAGGTTCAGCTCCGGCGGATTGCGCGTCAGGCTCGTGGATTCGTCCGACCGGGGCTTCGGCAGCGTACTACGGATGCGCTGATCGCTCCGCGGCTCACCCGGCGCTTCGAGCTGCTCTCTGGCGCACGACCGCGCATGGTAACCGGGGACGAATCTGGCGTTGGATCGCCTCGAAGGCCTCAACAACCGTCTACAAGAGTTTCCGGTGAGACCCTTCGAAGCACGGAACACTTGAGCGCCAGCGTGCCGTAGTCGCCGTGACTCGTGATGCGATAGTCCTCACCGTCGGAACAAGTCGCCATGATGCTCCCGCCGTTGACCCGCTTCGCCGAAACGACCTTGGCGCAATCGTGGCCGGCACTTCTCAAAGCCGCCGTTGCGAACTCGACGGGATCTCCGGGAGATTCACCCTGCAACGGGCCTCCGGCCGATGTGGCGGACGAGGCCCCGGTTTCAGTTAGCCACAATTGAATCTGCGAGACTTGACTCTTGGTCGCGCGTAACTCGAACACCGCGGGTCCGACCAACAGGAATTCGAGATCGCCAAAGCGCTGGGTACTGAGCATCCCGTCGTTCAATTCGGTCGCCTCGAGCGCGACGTCGTACCCTTCGATCATGAGCGACTTGACGTGCCCGAGAGGGTGCACCGGAGATTCGAACCTCACCGCGAGCGGATCACCCACGATCGCGCCATCCCGATTCCCGCGCCCGACCGTTCCGGGCGGCAGCGTGATGTCGAAGTCTCCTTCAATATTGCTGAATGGCAGCTGGACTCGCTCGTCGCTTTGCTCTGGTGCCGAGCACGCCGCCAGGAAATCAGACAGGATGGCGACGACAATCAGTGTGGCATACCGCGTCATGTCCGCTTGCCCCCATCCGTAGGTCGGGCTCATCGTAGTCCAGCCGCTCTTGAATTTCGAGTGAGCCAGGCAGAGCTCAAGCCTTGCGTGAGAGAGAGAGTCCCGCTCGTCGGCCCGGTGTGGGGATCCGCCGTTGGCTTTCCTGAATGCGCTGGGCCGTTCTCTCCCTGTCGTGGGCGTATGATCGCGCCGTATGTTCGTTTGCGGCGGCCTTGCGCTGGCTTGAACTGGAAAGGCCTCGTGGTGCGCACACTGATCGATCCGCGTTCCAGCGTGCTGTCCCCGACCTGGTCGGTCAGTCAGCGATTTCCGTGGGTGCGCTGCCTCATCGGCACGCTACTGCTTGCCGCCCTGGCGGGCCCTGCCCAGGGCCTCTCGATTCCGCCCGCGGACATGAGCACGTGGGCGTTCAATGTGCCCGCCGCGCCGGCACGATACACGTTCCCTGTCTTCGGGACTCTGAACGACAACGTTTACACTTCGCGCGTCGTCACCCACCCCAGTGTCACTTATCCGGTCACCTACATCATGGGCGATGTGCACGAGCGCTATGTACAGGCCGTGCTGCAGGCGCTATTCGCCACGCATCGCTTCGGCGCCGCCGGGAGCGCTCCCGGGGCGAACACCCTCACCCTGCGCCTGATCGCCTTGCACAACGTCCATACCGTGGGAAAGGGTTTCGCCACCCGCGATATCACCGACCTGATCACGGCATCCTGGGGGTTGTTCGATCCCGAGGGCGTCGAAGTTTACCGCTTTCATTTCAGCGGTACCGCCACCAGCAATTCCGGGCTGGGCAAAGGCTATGGTCCGCGCGGTCGCGAACGAACAGGGCTCGCGTACCAGGACCTGCTCAATAACACCGTTTTGGGGCTGGCCGCCGCGGAACAATTGCAACGTGTCGAGCAAATACCGGAGCTCTATGTGCACCCCGCCGAGCGCGTGATTCGCGCCAGGCTGATGGTGCGCGGCGAGGTGCTGCCCGATGCTTCCAGAGTACTCTCGGGCATGCGCTGGCTGGCCGCCGAACGCGGCGATCATGATCTGTACCAGGTCGCAGCGCACGAGATTGCTCGTCGCAATCTGACGGATTTGAGTGATACGTCGGCCCTGTTGCACACAGTCATTCGCAGCGACAACGAGGCGCTGTTCAGCGAAGTGCTCCGCAGCAGCCGCACGCCAGACGTCATGGAACACGGGCGCTCGCCGCTTCAGCAGACACTCATTCGCGGACAGGACGCGCGTGCAGTGGCGCTGGTGCGTGCCGGCGCGCGCCCGCAAGTCAATGCACCCGGCGATGTGTATCTGGCGGCGGAACTGAACTTTGCATTGGCGGGACTGCTGGTCGCGATGCCACAGGCGGCCTCTGTGGCTTACGCCGCAGCACGGCGCGACTACGACGCTACGATTGCCGAGGCACAGGAAGCGATACGTCGCAATGAGATCGACCTGTGGGCCACGCGCTGGGCGCGAATCCTGGCGCCAGCGCTGCAGGGCGCCCTCGCGGGCGCCGAGGCGCGGGCAGTGGCGGAAGCGGGCGCGAGGCAAACCGGGCTGATGGGCTTTGGCACGGCGGTGTATCGGCCCGCCGAGTTCGATACCAGCACTCCCAAAGGGGCGATTACCTACCTGAACGATCTGGTGCGCCGCTGCAATGAACAGTTGGCGAGGATTCCCTGACAGGACAGGCGTTTGAGGCGCCACGGAGAAACAATCATGTTCACGCATCGCATCGTGATGGCGCTCCTGATCGCGTTCACGTTTCCGGCAGTCGCGCAGCAACGCGTGTGGACTGCACAGGAAAAGCTCATCTGCATGACGCAGGAGCGACTGGTGGAACTCGGATGGTCCGAGGCGCGGGCCACGGGCAGGATGGATGACGCCACGCGTGATGCTCTCGCGCGCTATCAGAAGTTCGCAGGACTTGAAGCAACCGGCGAGGTGTCGGAGAGAGTCCTGGGCTGGCTGGTTCTTCCGTGCCAGGTCAGGTTGCAGTCTGACTGGTACGGGACCGGTGCCACGACCTCGCAGCCTCTGTATGGATGCCGTAACCCGAAGGCCGTAAGTCCCGCGACGAATGCTCCGGATCCGGGCAATTTGCGAACCCCGCTTGCGCGTGGGCCCACGTGCGGACGTGCCCGATGCGTACCTCCCAAGGTGACTCCTGCCGCCATGGAGGGCAGTGGACTGCGATTCGATGGACTCTATGCGGACCAGTCAGGCGGGTTGACGCGATTCATCCGCTTCTACCCCGATGACACGGCGGCGTCCGACATCTTCGTGCAGACACCCTATGAGGTGGCCTGCAAATTGACTCGTGAAGCCGTGACCGCGGCAGGCGCCCCACCGCAGCCCTACCGGCTGGAGGGCGACCAGATCCGGTTTGAGATCACTTCGAAAGGCAAGCGGCGCGCGATGTCAGGCCGGGTGGAAACCGGTCAGCTGCGGCTTGTATATGACGACGAAGCCGCATTGTTCGTGACCAACACGATGATCTTCATCTTCCATCCCGATCCGCAGTGATCAAAAAAAAGCCCCGCTTTCGCGGGGCTTCAAGTGATGCGCGGAAACGGGGGTAGATGTTCCGCGACTTTCGAACCTTGCGGTCCTGATTACATGTCCATGCCGCCCATGCCGCCCATGCCGCCCGGCATCGGATGGCTGTGCTCTTCATCCTTCGGCGCCTCGGCGATCATCACCTCGGTCGTCAGGAGGAGACCCGCCACCGACGCCGCATTCAGCAGCGCCAGACGCGTCACCTTGGTCGGGTCGAGAATGCCCTCTTCGAGCATGTCGCCGTACTCGCCGGTCGCGGCGTTGTAGCCGTAGGCGCCCTTGCCCGCCTTGACGGCGTTCAGGATCACCGCGGCGTCCTCGCCCGCGTTCTCGACGATCTGCCGCAGCGGCTCCTCGATCGCACGCGCAAGGATGCGGATGCCGACCGACTGGTCTTCGTTCGCACCTTCGAGGTCCTTGAACGCCTTCAGCGCGCGAATCAGCGCGACACCGCCGCCCGGCACCACGCCCTCTTCCACCGCCGCACGCGTGGCGTGCAGGGCGTCTTCGACGCGGGCCTTCTTTTCCTTCATCTCGATCTCGGTGGCCGCGCCAACCTTGATCACGGCGACGCCGCCGGAGAGCTTCGCGACGCGCTCCTGCAGCTTCTCCTTGTCGTAATCCGACGTGGCCTCTTCGGCCTGCTGGCGGATCGACTCGATGCGCGCCTTGATATCCGACGCCTTGCCGGCGCCGTCGATCACGGTGGTGTTTTCCTTCTCGACGACGATTTTCTTCGCTTCGCCGAGATCGTTCAGCGTGGCTTTTTCGAGTTGCAGGCCGACCTCATCGGAGATCACCGTGCCGCCCGTGAGGACCGCGATGTCCTGCAGCATCGCCTTGCGACGATCGCCAAAGCCCGGGGCCTTGACAGCTGCGACCTTCAGAATGCCGCGAATGTTGTTCACGACGAGCGTGGCGAGCGCCTCGCCTTCAACGTCTTCCGCGATCACGAGCAGCGGACGACCCGCCTTCGCGACGCCTTCGAGCACCGGCAGCATTTCGCGGATGTTCGAAATCTTCTTGTCGACGAGCAGGATCAGCGGCTTTTCGAGATCCGTCGACTGGCTCGCCTGGTTGTTGATGAAATACGGCGAGAGGTAGCCGCGGTCGAACTGCATGCCCTCGACGACATCGAGTTCATTCGCAAGGCCCGAGCCCTCTTCAACCGTGATCACGCCTTCCTTGCCGACCTTTTCCATCGCATCGGCGATGGTCTTGCCGATCGACTCGTCGGAGTTCGCCGAGATCGTGCCGACCTGCGCGATCGCCTTCGAGTCCTTGCAGGGCTTCGAGAGCTTCTTCAGCTCGTCGGTCGCCGCCGTAACGGCCTTGTCGATGCCGCGCTTGATGTCCATCGGGTTGCGGCCCGAGGCCACAGCCTTGAGACCTTCGCGGATGATCGCCTGCGCGAGCACCGTGGCGGTCGTCGTGCCGTCACCGGCCTCGTCGGAGGTGTTGGAAGCGACTTCCTTCACCATCTGCGCGCCCATGTTCTCGAACCTGTCCTTGAGCTCGATTTCCTTCGCGACCGACACACCGTCCTTCGTGATGGTGGGGGCGCCGAAGCTCTTCTCGAGCACCGCGTTGCGGCCCTTGGGGCCGAGTGTCGCCTTGACGGCGTTGGCGAGAACGTTCACACCCTTGAACATCCGGGCGCGCGCGTCGTCGCTGAAACGTACTTCTTTGGCTGCCATGTTATTTGCCCTCGATCACGGCCATGACGTCTTCTTCGCGCATGACGACGAGATCCTCGCCATCCACTTTGACTTCAGTGCCGCTGTACTTGCCGAAGAGAATCTTGTCGCCGACCTTGACGTCGAGCGGACGGACGGTGCCGTCTTCGAGAATCTTGCCCTTGCCGATCGCGACGATCTTGCCCTGGATGGGCTTCTCGGCCGCGGTGTCGGGAATCACGATGCCACCCGGGGAAGTACGCTCTTCCTCCAGGCGCTTCACGATGACGCGGTCATGAAGCGGACGAATCTTCATGGAGTTCGCTCCTGTGAGTCTGATGATTGATATGGAATTTTCGTATCGCCAGGGAGGTGGTGTTAGCACTCTCCCCGATTGGCTGCTAATGATAGGGGCAGTCGGCGGGATTTCAAGACCCTGACGCCTCAATTGACATAATGCGCCCCGAGAACCTCCGAATCAGGCGGCACTCCAAGGAATGCCCCGCCTGTCTCGCTTAGGATGACTGGATGCCCACGCTGTCCATGGCCGCACGCTTGATCGCGACCTTCACCCTGTTGCTGTCCGCGCTGGCGGCCCCCGCGCTCGCCGACGAGTTTCTCGCTCCCGAGGCGGCCTACCGCTACACAATCGACAGCGACGGCCGGCAGATCGTCGTGCACTGGAACGTCGAACCGGGCTACTACCTCTACAAGAAGCGCATGGGCGTCGTGACTGGCGCTGCAGGCGAGACCCTGGGTGAGCCCGTCTATCCGCAGGGCGAGATGCACACCGATGAGTATTTCGGTGAGCAGGAGATCTTTCGCGGCAGGTTCGATGTCGTGGTCCCGATCACGCTCGCATCGGGCGTGGCGGCTGGCAACGGCGTGCGTGCGGTGCCAATCACGCTGAAACTGCAGGGTTGCGCCGATGCGGGCCTGTGCTACCCGCCGACAGCCTGGCACACGACGGTCACCGTGCCTGCTGTTGCGACCCTTGAGGCCGCAACATCAGGCGCAGCGACGGGCATCGACGCGGTACTCGCACAGGCGCGCGCCAGCGGGTCCGGTGCGGGTGGCGATGAGTTCCTCGATCCGGACATCGCCTTCCAGCTCGCCGCAACCGCCGACGGTCCCGATCGTGTAAAGATCGTCTGGGAGATCGCACCCGAGTATTACCTTTATCGAAACCGGCTCAAGGTGACGACTGCGAGCACCCAGGCCTCGCTCGGACCCCTCGCGCTGCCCACGGGCGAAAGCCACACCGATGAATACTTCGGTGAGCAGGAAATCTACCGCGAAGAGCTCATCGCGACCCTGCCCGTCGCGCGACCCGGCGGCGGCGCCCTCAGCGTGCCGCTCGAGGTGACCTATCAGGGCTGCGCCGATGCCGGCTTGTGCTACCCGCCGATCACGAAGTTGCTGCAGGTGGATCTGCCCGCCGGTGGAACAATCACAGGAGATTCGGCAGGGTTCGTGTCCAGACAGGACTGGATGGCCGGGTTCATCCGCTCCGGCAACCTGTTCCTCGTCATCGGCTTCTTTTTCGGCGCGGGTCTCCTGCTTGCGTTCACGCCCTGTGTGCTGCCGATGGTGCCGATCCTGTCGGGCATCATCGCGGGCCAGGGTGCGGGCGTCACCACGCGCCGCGCGTTCTTCCTCTCCTTGAGCTACGTGCTCGGCATGGCGTTTACCTACACGCTCGCGGGCATCGCCGCCGCCGCGGCCGGCGCGCAGATTCAGGCCGTGTTCCAGCAACCGTGGATCGTGACGGTATTTGCGCTGCTGTTCATTCTGCTTGCGCTGTCGATGTTCGGGCTCTTCACGATCCAGATGCCGGCCGTCATCCAGACACGGCTCGCCGATGCGAGCAATCGACAGCGCGCGGGCACGTTCGGCGGCGTCGCCGTGATGGGCGCCCTCTCGGCGCTGATCGTCACGACCTGCGTGGCGCCCGCGCTCGTCGCCACACTTGCGGTGATCGGCCAGAGCGGCGACGTCCTGCGCGGTGGGCTTGCGCTCTTCGCGATGAGCCTCGGCATGGGAGCGCCACTCCTCGTGGTCGGCGCCTCGGCAGGCAAGCTCCTGCCGAAAGCAGGCCCTTGGATGGACACGGTGAAACGCGTATTCGGCGTGCTGTTCCTGCTGGTCGCGGCGTGGATGCTCGGCCGCATTCTCCCAGGGCGCATGGGGCTCCTGCCCTGGGCGATCACCGCGTTCGCCGCCGCCTGGGTGTGCTCGACCGCGATCGCACCAACACAACGCAAATGGATTCCGCGCACGATCGGCGCAGCGGCTGGCCTTTACGGTCTTGCGCTCATCGCGGGCGCTGCGCTCGGCGGCAGCGATCCGCTTGCGCCGATTCCGCAGCTTGCCGGCAGGCACACGGAACTGCCCTTCAAGACGATCAAGTCGGTCGCAGACCTTGAAGCCGAAATCGCCGCGGCGCGCGCGGCAGGCCGGCCCGTGATGCTCGACTTCTATGCAGACTGGTGCGTGTCGTGCAAGGAAATGGAGAAGTACACGTTCTCCGAACCCGCGGTGCGGGCGGCACTGGCAAAGGCCGTGCTCTTGCGCGCAGATGTGACCGCGAACGACGCCGAGGATCAGGCGCTTCTAAGGCACTTCGGCATCTTCGGCCCACCGACGATTGCGTTCTACGGCACCGACGGCGCCGAGCGGCGCAATTTCCGCGTGGTCGGCTACATGAAGGCGAAGGAGTTCGCGCCGCTCGCGGCACGAGCCATGAGGTAAGAATGGTGCCGGGTTTTCGGTTATTCGGTTATTGCGCACCAGCGGCGCAATAACCGAATAACCGAAAACCCGGCACCAACGCCTATTTCAGCAACCTCGCCGCGTCGGGCTTGAGGAGCGGCGCAGCGATCGCCACGGGCACCGTCACTTCGTAGCTCCCCTCCGCGTACGGGCCCACGTCGTAAGGCGAATACAGAAACAGGAGACCTCCCCCCGCGCCGCCCATGTCCCGCGGCAACAGCTGGAAGTTGCGGGCGAACCTCGCGAGGTCCGGCACGAAAGGGCCATCGCCGGTGGTGCCGATGAACGAATCCTTCGCCGGATCGTAATCGGGCGCGCGCGAACGCTTCACCGCAATGAGCGCATCGCGCGCCGCGCGCGCGAGCTCAAGGACCGCGGGTGAGCCGGGGACCGGGTTTTTGAGTAGATCGGCGAGCGCCAGGCGCCGCTGCCCGAGCCGGTCCCAGACGAATGCCTCGAGCGTGGTCATGGGATGCGCGCCGCCCGTATATTCGGACACCTTTCCGCGAACATCGAGGTACCGATCTCCGGCAGGGCGGCTCGTCCAGGATGCCGTGAAGAAGTATCCGTCGGCGGTGGCGGCACCGCGCGCCTTGGCGTCGGCCTGCGAGGCGACTTGCGCTTCCGCGAGCGAGCCACGCATGCGCGGCTCGATGAGTTCGTGCAGCCGCGGCACCGACACAATGCCACCGTCGATGGTGATCTCGCCTTCGAAACCGTTCGCCTTCGCCGTTACTCTCGCAGGTTCGGGCGGCACGGTTCGCGGCAGATCGACCTGCGCTCGCTCACAAGCCGTGAGTACACACAGGGCGGGCAACGACAACCAGAACGGGCGGACTCTCATTTCGCGGAGTGTACTAGCCCTGCGACGCGCCGAAGCCCATGGCAAACTGGCCGCAATGACCCCGCAACGACTCCTCGCCCTGATTGCGGTCACCGGCTGCGCTGCCGCGTCGGGCTTTCTTGCGTACCGCACATTCAACAGCGCACCGGTCACAGCACCCGTCGCGACCGCCGTGACCTTGGGTGCCACCACCAGTCTGCCCGCCATCGACGCGCCGCTTCCGCCCCGCAAAATTCCGGACACGCTGCCGCAGTTCACGCTGAAGGACCGCGATGGCGTACCCCGCACGCTCGCGCACTGGGCGGGACATCCGTTGCTCGTGAACTTCTGGGCGACCTGGTGTGCGCCCTGCCGCCGCGAAATACCCTTGCTCAAGCAGCTTCGGAAGGATTATTCGGCCAAGGGTCTCGAAGTGATCGGCATCGCCGTCGATTTTCGTGAGGACGTATTGAAGTACGCCGCCGAAATCGGCCTCGATTACCCGCTACTCATCGGCGAACAGGACGGCCTCGACGCCGCCGCCGCGTTCGGCCTCGAGCCTGTCCTCCCGTTTTCTGTTTTCTCGGACCGCGAGGGACGCATCGTGGCCGTGCGTGTCGGGGAGTTGCACGCGGACGAGGCCGCGTTCATCCTCGCGCGAGTGCAGGATGTCGATGCGGAGCGCCTCGACTTGGCTGCTGCACAGCAGCAAATCGCCGTCAAACTGCGCGAACTGGCGGCAGCACGGGCGCAACAGCCCGCATAAACGCCCGATATCGCTCAATATTGCGCGTAAGTTTCGCGAACGCCGCAAATCCGGTAGATTTCGCGGTCCATGGCGCGCCTCCTGCTCTTGAACGGGCCCAATCTCAATCTGCTCGGACAGCGCGAGCCGCACACCTATGGCACGGCGACGCTCGAGCAGCTGGTGGCCCGCGCCGCGGCTGCGGCCCGAGCTGCAGGTCATGACCTCGTCGCCTTCCAGAGCAACGCCGAGCACGAACTCGTCGAGCGCGTGCACGCGGCGCGCAACGACGGCACAGCGTTCCTCATCGTGAACCCGGGCGCGTTCACCCACACGAGCATCGCACTGCGCGATGCGCTGCTCGCCGTCGCGTTGCCGTTCATCGAAGTGCACCTGTCGAACGTCTTCGCACGAGAATCGTTCCGTCATCACTCCTGGTTCACCGACATCGCGGTGGGCGCCATTTTCGGTCTTGGCGGCGCCGGCTATGAGCTCGCGGTACGCGCGGCTGCCGAGCAGCTTGCGGCACGCGGGACCCAGTAACTCTTTTTCGCTACGGGATACACGGCATGGACATTCGCAAGGTCAAGAAACTGATCGAGCTGCTCGAGGAATCGGGCATCGCCGAAATCGAGATCAAGGAAGGCGAGGAATCCGTCCGCATCAGCCGCATGTCCTCGGGCGCTGCCGCCCAGCACCTCATCGCAGCGCCGCTGGTGGCGCCCGCAATGGCCGCTTCGCCGCCGCCTGCCGCAGCGGCGCCGGCGATCGCGCCGCCGCGCAAATCGAACGAATTTGTCGTGACCGCGCCGATGGTCGGCACCTTTTACGCCTCATCCTCTCCCGGTGCGAAGGCCTTCGTCGAGATCGGCGACGAGGTCAAGATCGGACAGGTACTCTGCATTATCGAAGCGATGAAGATGATGAACCAGATCGAGAGCGACAAGGCCGGGCGCATTACCTCGGTGATGGCCCAGAACGGCGAGCCGGTGGAATTCGGCCAGCCGCTTTTCACGATCGAGTAGGCCATGCTCGAGAAGGTACTGATCGCGAACCGTGGCGAGATCGCCCTGCGCGTGCTGCGGGCATGCCGCGAGCTCGATATAAAGACCGTCGCAGTGCACTCCACGGTCGATGCAAACCTGAAGCATGTGCTGCTCGCCGACGAATCCGTCTGCATCGGCCCGCCGCCCTCGCCACAGAGCTATCTCAACATGCCGGCGATCATCAGCGCCGCGGAAGTCACCGACGCCGTCGCGATCCACCCGGGATACGGTTTTCTTTCGGAGAACGCCGACTTCGCCGAACGCGTCGAGAAGAGCGGCTTCACCTTCATCGGTCCGAAGTCCGAAGTGATCCGGCTGATGGGCGACAAGGTATCGGCCATCAAGGTGATGAAAGCGCACGGCGTTCCCTGCGTCCCCGGCTCCGACGGCCCGCTCGGCGCAGATCACGACGAGAACCTGCGCATCGCGCGCACCATCGGTTACCCGGTGATCATCAAGGCCTCGGGCGGCGGCGGCGGGCGCGGCATGCGGGTCGTGCACAGCGAAGGCGCGCTGCTCAACTCGATCGCCCTGACGCAGGCGGAGGCGCGCGCAGCCTTCGGCAACGACCAGGTCTACATGGAGAAGTTCCTCGAGCGCCCGCGCCACATCGAATTCCAGGTACTCGCGGACAACTACGGCAACGTGGTGCACCTCGGCGAGCGCGACTGCTCGATGCAGCGCCGCCACCAGAAAGTAATCGAAGAGGCCCCCGCGCCGGGAATCAGCGAACGCCAGCGCCGCGAAATGGGCGAGCGGGTCGTCGCGGCTTGCACAGCAGTGGGCTACCGCAGCGCCGGCACGCTCGAGTTCCTCTTCCAGGACGGCGAGTTCTATTTCATCGAAATGAACACGCGCATCCAGGTCGAGCACCCGGTCACCGAGATGATCACCGGCATCGATCTCGTCAAGACACAGCTGCTGATCGCGGCGGGCGAGAAGCTCCCCTACGCGCAGAAGGACATCCAGCTGCGCGGCCACGCGATCGAGGCGCGCATCAACGCCGAGGACGCCAAGACCTTCATGCCCTCGCCCGGCCCTGTCAAGCTCTGGCATGCCCCCGGCGGCCCCGGCATCCGCGTCGACAGCCACCTCTACTCCGGCTACAGCGTGCCGCCAAACTACGACTCGCTGATCGGCAAGATCATCGCGTACGGCGACACCCGTGACACCGCGATCGCGCGCATGAAAATGGCGCTCGCCGAAATGGTGGTCGAGGGCATCAAGACGAACGCCGCGCTGCACCGCGAAATTTTCAACCACACCGCATTCCGCGCGGGCGGGCTGGACATTCATTACCTGGAGCGCCGCCTGGGGTTGAAATGAGCTGAGGGCAAGACCGCTGGCCATGTGGTGGCGTCGACTCCCCGGCTCAAGTCCCATGCCTTATCTTTCCATCCGCTTCCACCTCGACCCGCTCGACCCGGACGCAGCGGAAGCGGCTTGCTTCGCGGCGGGCGCGGTTTCGGTCACGCTGACGGACCAGCGGGACGACGCCGTCCTCGAGCCCGCACCGGGCGAGGTTCGCCTGTGGCCTGCGACGCGCCTCGAGGCCCTCTTCACGCAGGACACTGCGTCGGCCCACACGATCGCCAAGTTGGCCGCGGCACTCGGCGTGCCTGCCGCGAACCTCGAGGTGACGGCGGTCGCCGATCGGGCGTGGGAACGCGAGTGGCTCGCGGACTTCCACGCGATGCGTTTCGGGCGCCGCCTGCACGTGTGCCCGACCCACGAGCGCGTCGATGCCCCCGGTGCAATCGTACTGACTCTGGACCCCGGTCTCGCCTTCGGCACCGGCACTCATCCCACCACTGCCTTGTGCCTCGAGTGGCTCGACGCCCAATTGCCAACCGGCGCCGCAGTGATCGATTACGGCTGCGGCTCAGGCATTCTCGGCATCGCCGCCGTGCTGCTGGGCGCGTCGCGGGCAGATGCCTTCGACATCGATCCCCAGGCCCTCATCGCGACCCGCGACAACGCCGCGGTCAACGGCGTCGCCGCTCGAGTTCACACCCACTCGAGGGCCGATACGCTGCCCCGCACAGCCGACGTGGTGCTTGCCAACATCCTTTCGGGCCCACTCATCGAACTCGCTCCGCAACTCTCGGCGCGCGTGAGACCAGGCGGCGCGCTCGTGCTCGCCGGCCTCCTGTCATCACAAGCCGTAGACGTAGCAGCCGCCTACCGGCCATGGATCGACCTGCGCCCCGGCGGCGAACGGGAGGGATGGCAGGCGCTCGCCGGCACGCGCCGCCCGTAGCTCGCAGCTCGCAGCTCGCCGCCCGCGGCCCGCGGCCCGCGTGGCGCACAGCCCGCGGCCCTTGGTCCTTCGCGCATCCCCCTGCGCTATCATCCGCGCGTGTTCACGGTCTGTCCCAAGTGCGCGCTGACACTCGTCGTCACGGCTGCCGATCTGCGCACCGGCCAGGGATACGTGCGCTGCGGTCGATGCGCGAGCGTGTTCAACGCGCTCGTCGGCCTGCATGACGACTCGCTCCCGGCCGACACGTCGCCTCCGACCGACCGGCGAGCCGCGACTCCTTCTGCCCCGCCACCGCCGCTGATGATGGAAGTGCCCCCCGCGCCACCCTCCGGGTCCGACGTGAACGCCCGCGATGAAGGCGTGGAAATCGATCTCGGGATCGACAGTACGCCGGATACGATGGAGTTCGCGCTCGGCAGCGCGGATCTCGCGGAAATCTTCGTCGCACCGGAGATCGTCGAAGGTGACGCCACATCGGGCACGTTCGAGTCGATCGTGCTCGAGGGTGGCTTGCCGGACGAGGAACTCGCCGCCGCGGACGCCGAGCTCGAGCAGATTGCCCGTGCAGCCGGCGAGACGGTCGCCGACCCCGGCTCGGCCACGATGCAGACTGAAGCCCTGCAACTCGAGACGCGACCACCTTTCACGGTGGTGCCACCACCCGACCTGAGGGACGCAATCCGCCCGCGCGCCGAGGACATCGATGCCTACGAAGAGGCCGATGCGCGCGCGCGCGATTCGCGGTGGTACGGGTTCGCTGCCGCTGCGCTCGGTGTGCTGCTGCTCGTGCAGATCGTGCACCGCAATCGCAATGAGCTCGCGCTGAATCCCCTGCTGAATGGACCGCTGTCGACTCTCTATTCGGCCCTTGGCATGCCGCTCGCCCCGCGATGGGAGCCGGCGGCGCTCGACGTCCGCCAGCTCGGCGCCATCGCCGAATCGGGGGCGCAGGGCGAACTGCTCGTGCGGGCAAGCATCCGCAACGAGGCCGCGCGGGCCCAGCCGATGCCGTTGCTGCGCCTCACGCTGCAGGACCGCTATGGCAAGCGCATCGCAAGCCGCGACTTGCAGCCCACCGAGTATCTCGGAGCGCGCGGTGGCGCCCGCGCGTTCCTCGCGGCCGGGCAGCGCGTCGATGCCGAGGTCGCGGTCATCGATCCCGGCAGCAATGCCGTCGGCTTCGAGGTCGACGCGTGTCTGCCGAACGGCCGCGGCGGCGTCGCCTGCGCGAACGACGCACGAACCACCCGCTGATGCGTATCGGCCCCTACGTTCTGGCCGCGCCGACGGCGCTCGCGCCCATGGCGGGAGTCACCGATCGGCCCTTCAGGATGCTCTGCCGGCGACTCGGCGCAGGAGTCGCTGCGTCTGAAATGCTCACCGCCGACACGCGGCTGTGGCGCAGCCGCAAGTCGCAGCGCCGCATGAACCACGAAGGCGAGCCGTCTCCGCGCATCGTGCAACTCGCGGGCGCCGATCCGGCAGCGCTCGCGGAGGCTGCGCGGCTCAACGTGGACCTCGGCGCCGAAATCATCGACCTCAACATGGGCTGTCCCGCCAAAAAGGTATTCAACCGCCACTGCGGCTCGGCGCTGCTTGCCGACGAGGCGCTCGTCGCGCGCATCCTCGAGGCGGTCGTGGGCGCCGTTCGTGTGCCGGTGACGCTGAAAATGCGCACGGGAGTCGATCGGGAGCACCGCAATGGCGTGAACATTGCACGTATCGCCGCTTCGAGCGGTATCGCGGCGCTCGCAGTGCACGGACGCACGCGTGCCGATCACTACAACGGCGAGGCCGAATACGCAACGATTCGCGACATCAAATCCGCAGTGACGATCCCGGTCTTCGCCAACGGTGATATCGACAGCGTACAAAAGGCGCGCGTAGTGCTTGATTTCACTCGCGCGGATGGCGTGATGCTTGGCCGCGCAGCGCACGGCGCGCCGTGGATATTCCGCGCTGTCAAAGGATTTTTATCAAACGGCGAAGCGCCTGCCGCGCTCGCGCGCGAGCGCGTGCGTGATATCATCGCTTCGCACCTGACGGATCTGTACGACTTCTATGGCGAAGTCGACGGTGTTCGTTTCGCGCGCAAACACCTCGGTTGGTATCTGACAAGTCTGCCTGGCTCCAGGGACGATCGGCGCTTCTTGATGTCACAGGAATCCACAGCGACGCAGTTTGCGTGCGCAGTAGCATGGCTCGACCGCTGGGTCGACGGGACCGCCGAGGCGGCCTGACCACAACAACGACACAATGGCTGCGGGGATCAACTGATGCCGGCGAGAAAAAACCTGCGATTGCGCACCGAATTCGCCGCACGATCGAATGGCAAGACATTGCCGTTGCGTGACCAGGCAGAGCAGGCGCTCGCCGACTATTTCGCGACCCTGAACGGCCATCGTCCGGCGCGCCTGTACGATCTCGTGCTGCGCGAAGTCGAGGAGCCGCTCTTTCGTGTCGTGCTCGACTATGCCGAGGGCAACCAGAGCCGGGCGGCGGGCATCCTCGGCATCACACGCGGCACCCTGCGCAAGAAACTGCGCCAGTTCGGGCTGTCCGCCTGAACGGGGCGCTGCGGCTCCATGCTGATCGAGATTCGCCGCGCGCTCCTGTCGGTTTCCGACAAGACCGGCCTCGTTGAATTCGCTGCAGAGCTCTCGCGCCGCGACATCGAAATCCTTTCCACCGGCGGCACGGCGCGCCTGCTGCGTGAGCACGGCATCCCAGTCACCGAAGTGTCAGCGTATACGGGCTTTCCGGAGATCATGGACGGCCGTGTCAAGACGCTGCACCCGCGCATTCACGGCGGTCTGCTCGGCCGCCGCGGCATCGACGACGCCATCATGCAGTTGCACGACATTCCGCCGATCGACCTTCTCGCCGTGAACCTCTACCCGTTCGCGGAAACCGTTGCGCGGCCCAACTGCACCTATGACGAAGCCATCGAGAACATCGACATCGGCGGACCGGCGATGCTGCGCGCCGCGGCGAAGAATCACCATTCGGTCACCGTTGCGGTCGATCCGGCGGACTATGCGCAGGTGCTGGGCGAACTCGAGGCGAACAGCGGCTGCACGAGCATCGACACGCGCTCGCGGCTCGCCGCCAAGGCGTTTGCACACACCGCACGCTATGACACGATGGTGTCAAGCTATCTCCTCGATCGCGAAGGCGCGACCGAACGCTTTCCGACGACCCTGCCGCTCGTCTTCGACAAGGTGCGCGATCTGCGCTATGGAGAGAACCCGCACCAGGCGGGCGCCTTCTACCGCGATGTCGCGGGCCGCGGGGCATCAGTGGCGTCCGCCAGCGTCGTCCAGGGCAAGGAGCTCTCGTACAACAACATCGCCGATGCCGACACCGCGATCGAGTGCGTGCGGCAGTTCGCGGCGGTCGCCTGCGTGATCGTCAAGCACGCGAACCCCTGCGGGGTCGCAATCGCCGACGCACCGCTCGCCGCCTACGAGAAGGCGTACCGCACCGATCCGACTTCGGCCTTTGGCGGCATCATCGCGTTCAACCGCGAACTCGACGCGAAGACCGCGACGGCAATCATCGCGCAACAGTTCGTCGAAGTGATTGCGGCGCCCACCGTATCTGCCGAGGCGCGCCGCGTGCTTGCGACGAAGGCGAACGTGCGGGTGCTCGCAGTCGGCGATTACGGGCGCTCGGCAGGCAGCGAGCTCGAATACCGGAGCGTCAATGGCGGCCTGCTTGTGCAGAGTCGCGATCAGGGCGAAGTGGCCGCATCGGACCTCAAGGTGGTCACGAAGCGCCGACCGACCGACGCACAGATCGCGGACCTCCTCTTCGCATGGACCGTCTGCAAGCACGTGAAGTCGAACGCGATCGTGTTCGCGCGCGAGAACATGACGATTGGAGTCGGCGCGGGGCAGATGAGCCGCGTGTACTCGACCCGGATCGCGGCGATGAAGGCCGCGGACGGCAAGCTCGACGTGCGTGGCGCGGCGCTCGCCTCCGACGCCTTCTTTCCATTTCGCGACGGCCTCGACGTCGCCGCCGAGTACGGCATCGCCGCCGTGATCCAGCCGGGCGGCTCGCTGCGCGACAGCGAAGTGATCGCGGCGGCCGACGAACACGGCATCGCGATGGTATTCACTGGCATGCGCCACTTCCGGCACTAGGGCGTCATGAAGGTGCTGGTCATCGGCAGCGGTGGGCGCGAGCACGCGCTGGCCTGGAAGTGCGCACAGCCGGCGCGCGTGACGGAAGTGCTCGTCGCGCCGGGCAATGCAGGCACCGCCCTCGAACCGAAGGTGCGCAACGCGCCGGTTGCCGCAGACGACATCGCAGGGCTCGTCGCGCTCGCACGTAGCGAACACATTTCGCTCACTATCGTCGGCCCCGAGGCGCCGCTCGTGGCCGGCGTGGTCGATGCGTTTGCGGCCGCGGGGCTGCGCTGCTTCGGTCCGCGCCGCGCGCCCGCGCAGCTCGAGGGCTCGAAAGCCTTCACCAAGGAATTCCTGCGCCGCCATCGCATCCCGACTGCGGCCTACGCGACCTTCACGAAGGCGAGCTTCGATCCCGCATGGGTGCGCGCGCAGCGCGCGCCCATCGTGGTCAAGGCGAGCGGCCTTGCCGCGGGCAAGGGTGTCGTGATCGCCGCGAGCGCGGATGAGGCCATTTCGACCGCACAGGCAATGTTTGCGGGCCGCTTCGGCGGCGCGGGCGAGGAAGTCGTGATCGAGGAATTCCTCGAGGGCGAGGAAGCAAGCTTCATCGTGATGGCGGACGGTGAGCATTTCCTGCCGCTCGCGACTTCGCAGGATCACAAGCGACTCGGCGATGCCGACACGGGGCCCAACACCGGCGGCATGGGCGCGTATTCGCCTGCGCCGGTCGTCACGCCGGCGATGAACGATCGCATCCTGCGCGAGGTGATCGAGCCGACGATTCGTGGTCTCGCCGCCGACGGCATGCCCTACACCGGCTTTCTGTATGCGGGCATCATGATCGCGCCCGACGGCACGCCAAACGTGCTCGAGTTCAACTGCCGCTTCGGCGACCCTGAAACACAGCCGATCCTGATGCGACTGCACTCGGACCTGATCGGCCTTTGTGAGGCGGCGCTCGACGGCCACCTTGATCGGGTGCAGGCAGACTGGGACCCGCGGGCCGCGGTCGGGGTGGTGCTGGCTGCCGGCGGCTATCCCGACACGGTGCGCAAGGGCGATCCGATCGACGGCCTCACGCGCGCCGCGCGGCTCCCCGGCAAAGTGTTCCACGCGGGCACAGCGCGCGACGGCAACGCGATCGTCACGAGCGGCGGTCGGGTGCTGTGCGCCGTCGCACTCGGCGCCACGGTGGCGGCTGCCCAGCAGGACGCTTATGCGCTCGTCGATTCGATCCGCTTTACGGGCATGCAGTACCGGCGCGATATCGGCCACAGGGCGATCGCCCGCGAGCAGGCGGGGGACCCTCTGCCCGGCCCCCGAGGGGCGCCGCGGTAGACTCTGGTGCATGGACGTCTACTATCCACCGGGCAGCGGCCTCGCCGCTCCCGAGATGCTCAATTCCCTCTCCGGTCTCGAGTTCATGCAGCGCCTCGCTGCGGGCACGATTCCGCCGCCGCCCATCGCCATCACGCTCGGTTTCGGCATTGCATCGGTCGAACGCGGCAAGGTCACCGTCACGAGTCGCGTCGGCGCGCATGCATACAACCCGATGGGGACGATCCACGGCGGCTACGCCGCGACGCTCCTCGACACGTGCATGGGCTGCGCGGTCATGACGGGCGTCGAGCGCGGTTACGCTTACACCACGCTCGAACTGAAAGTGAACTACCTGCGCGCACTCACGCATGAAAGCGGCGAGCTGCGTGCCATCGGGCGCACGCTGCACGTCGGGCGGCGCAGCGCACTTGCCGAAGGTCAGGTGCTCGATGCGGCAGACCGGCTCATCGCGCACGGCACCACCACATGTCTGATCTACGCGCGATGAGGACACAGGGCTCCAGGGCGGCGCATGAGCCCATGACGGCGCACAGCGTCGAGCTGGCCGTGCAGGCCGCCGACATCGACGCCTACGGGCACGTCAACAACGCCGTCTACCTCACCTGGCTCGATCTTGCCGCCTGGAGCCACTCGGCAGCGCTCGGAGTGCCGCTCGAGACCTGCATCCGGATGCGCCGGGGCATGGCCGCGCTGCGCATCGAAATCGACTACGAGCGTGCCGCGCTCGCGGGCGATCGCGTGAGCGTCACGACCTGGATCTCTGCCTGTGACAGGAAGCTGCGCTGTACGCGTCACTTTCTGCTGCGCCGCGTGAGCGACGACTCTGTGCTCGCACGCGCGCAGACCGGGTATGTGTGCCTCAATCTCGACACGGGTCGCGCGGCGCGCATGCCGCCCGAATTCGTCTCGGCCTACGGCTCGGCGGCAAGTGCCGGCGCCGCGCCCATCAGAAGCTGACGCGCAAGAACAATTCCGGGCCGTCAGTGTTGAGGCGAAAGAGCCCCGGAAAGTCGTGATCGCTGGCGGGATCGACATTGATGTCGACATTGAGCTTCGTGTAGCCGAGCCCCAGCGCGAAGCTCGGCTTCCAGCGGTACTGCACGTCGAGGTGGTACTCGCCGAGCGTGCCATCGATGCCGTCATAACTGGCACTGAAGTATTGCCCCCGCGCAGCGACCGACCAGCGGCCCGCGAAACGCCAGACGCCATCGAGTGCAAGCGTGGGCACGGGCGCGACACCCGATTCCTCTTCCCGCGCATTGCGATCGACCGCCTCGGCGGCCGCCTTGGCGTCGACCAGATAGAGCCCGATGCCAGCGCCGAGCTCGAAGCTGTCGCGCTTCAGGAAGGAATGCAGGAACGTGAAGGACAGTGAGCGGTAGTCAAGGGAGGACTCGATGTTCTCGCCGATGAGGAATGTGTCGTCGCCAAAGACGATGTCCTCATCGAGCACGGTCGCCCCGAAGCGGTTCAGCTTGAAATAGTCGACACGCAGGCGCGTTCGCGCGCCGAAGCGGAAGTAGAGCTCCATGCGGCCGAGATCGATCGCGTCGTCGAGGCCGAGGAGCTCCTCCGCGTAAATCGGTGTGCCGAGTGTGCCGGGCGCGGCGTTGCCGGGGTCGAGCCGCACGCGCGTGTCGGCGGTACCCTTGAAGTATGTGGCGCGCAGCGCGAAGCGGTCGGTGATCGGGCTTGCGACCGGCGGGCGCTCCTTGACGAGCGTGTCGGAGGCGAGCTCGCGCTCGGCGGCGCCGGATGTGGACACCATCGAGGCGGCCGCGAGCGCCATCAGGGTAGCAGCGAGAATCTGATGCATGCAGCGCCGGATCATCGCGTATTGGCACGAGCGCCGCCACCGTCGCCGGCCTGCGACGCCAGCGAGTGTGACGGGCCGCACACCGGGCAGGACTGGTGCCGGGTTTTCGGTTATTCGGTTATTTCGGCGCTCCGCGCCCAATAACCGAATAACCGAAAACCCGGCACCAACTCTTACCGCTTCATCGCCTCGAAGAACTCACCGTTCGTCTTCGTATCCTTCATCTTGTCGATCAGGAACTCGATCGCAGCGAGCTCGTCCATCG